>Ga0326734_1000053_pt1 | contig 40136 bp, 39 predicted proteins | sample 15_GP2_1315_FD_207944 | JGI IMG/M metagenome (GOLD analysis project Ga0326734, IMG submission 207944) | Glacier ice microbial communities from Ngari, Tibet, China - 15_GP2_131.5 | ecosystem: Environmental > Aquatic > Freshwater > Ice > Glacier | place: China: Ngari, Tibet | collected 2018-07-18 | reverse complement strand
AGCCAGCGTGCCGCGGTGCGTGCGCAGCGTGCCGGCCGCGATGTGCAGGCGGCTGCCGACGTGGGTCAAATCCGGCCCCAGCCGTGGTGTGCCAGCTGCGTTTATTACGCCAGCCGCACCAGCCACGCCAGCCACGCCGGTCACGCCACGGATCGCATGGCAGGCGCCGCAGCGCTGGTCGAGGAACACCTGGCGCCCGCGCGCAAGAAAGGCGTCTTTCGGCACCGCGGCCGGCGCCAGCTGGCGCGCCAGCCAGGCGTCGAACTGCTGCGGCGTCTCGGCCACCACGTGCAGCGCCATGCGCGCGTGCTGCTCGCCGCAATATTCGGCGCACTGGCCGCGGTACAGGCCCGGCTTGTCGGCGTGCAGGGTCAAACCGGTCACGCGGCCCGGCACCATGTCGCGTTTGCCGCCCAGCGCCGGCACCCACAGGCTGTGGATGACGTCACTGGTGGTCAGCCCGAGGTAGACCGGCCGGCCGGCGGGAATGTGGATTTCGTTGGCGGTGATGGCTTCGCGCCCACTCGCCCTGTCGTGGTAGCGCACTTCCCACCACCACATGTTGGCGGTGACGGAAATGGTCAGCGACTGCTGCGACGACTGCGTTGTCAGCTGCGCGCTGCGCCAGGTGCTCCAGGCCAGCAGCGCCGACAGCACCACGACCGGGAACGCCACGCCGGCGCCGGCAATCCAGCGCAGCGGGCGCACAGGGCGTGGCCCGCCGTGCAGCCCGAGCGCCAGCAGCGCCATGACGGCAATGAAGATCAGCGTACCGGCGCCGAACATTGCCCAGGCGAACTGGCCGATGATGGCCGCGTCGGGGCCGGCCGGATGCAGCACCGACTGTGCAGGAGTGCTCATGGCGGCGTGCTCATTGCAACGAATACAGGTAGGCCGCCATGTGGCGCGCTTCGCCGGGCGAGACGCCCAGATTCGGCATCGACGTGCCCGGCTTGACGGCGGCCGGATCGGCCAGCCACGCGCCGAGCGAGTCGGGCAGGTTGGGAATGGCGCCGGCGATGTAGCTGCGGCGGCCAAAGGAGTCGAGTGGCGGCCCGGCGTTGCCGCGCGCCGCGGCAACGCCGGGAATCGCGTGACACGAGCCGCACTGGTACTGGCCGATCAGTTGCTTGCCCAGTTGCGCGTTGCCGCCTGCCACCTGCAGCGGCGCCGGCGCCTCGTTGCAGGCCGCCAGCGCCAGGGCACAGCAAAGCGCCGCTGCAACAGCGCTAGCTGGCGCGGCATTGGTCGGGAACACGCGCACGGTTGCACCCTGCGAAAGCTCATTGGCTATATATAATACAAAAATACATAAAAAATTGGCGGCGTTTTTCAAGCGAACGCGCTGTTGAACGCTCTGGCATTGACACCTAAGCAACTCCATGTTTTCGAACCGCACGCGCCTGATTCTGAGCACCGTCGCCGCCACCTTGACGCTGGCGCTGCTGGCGGGCGTGCTGCTGGGCGCCGTCGTGCTCAAGGCTGGCTGGTACGACATCGGTGCGACGCGCCAGCATGGTCAATTGGTATACACCGTGCTGGAACAGGGCATGCGCGAGTCGGTGCGCCACCATGCGCGCGTCGTGACGGTGCCGGCGCTGACGGCGCCGCAGCAGATACGGCGCGGCGCGGCGGTGTACCGCGATTGCTGCGCCCACTGCCACGGCGGGCCCGGCTTTGCCCAGTCCGACTGGGGCAAGAGCATGCAGCCGGTGCCCGGCCCGCTGGTCGACGCGGCGCGGCGCTGGACAGCCGGCGAACTGTACTGGATTACCCGCCACGGCATCAAGATGAGCGGCATGCCGGCGTGGGAATACCATCTGGCAAACGAGGACTTGTGGGCAGTGGTGGCGTTCGTGCAGCAGCTGCCTGCGCTGACGCCGAAGGCCTACGACGAGATCACCGCGCGCGAGGCGGACCGATGAGGCGCGCGACCGTGCCGGCATGGCGGGTGGTAGCATTGTTGATGGCGACGGCAACAATGCTGGCGCTTGGCGCCTGCAGCGAGCGCCGCGCGTCAGCAACCGCCGAGGGCGACCCGGCGCGCGGCAAAGTGGCGCTGACTCAGCATGCCTGCCGGGCGTGCCACATGATTCCCGGCGTGACCGGGTCGCAGGTGTTTGTCGGCCGGCCGTTGGGCGACTTGGCCGAGAGCAAGTTCATCGCCGGATCGCTGCCGAACAACCAGGAAAACCTGGTGAAATGGATCCGCAATCCGAAGCAGGTCGATCCGCTCACCGCCATGCCGGTGCTGGGTGTGAGCGAAACCGATGCGCGCGACATGGCGGCCTACCTGCTGATCCGGCGTTAAGCGAAAACGCGCATCAGCGGGTCAGCGCATGCGCACGCCAGGAATTACCCCTTCGACAGCCTCACCTGGCTCAGTTCGCCCGTCAGATACCCTACCGCCGCGCCGAATTTTTCCTTGTAGTTGGCCTTGATCAGCGGGTCGAGCGTCGGCTTGACGATGCTGTGGATCGGGCCCCAGTCGCCGGCATGCTGGAAATTGCTCATGATGTAGGTCCAGCCGTTGATCTCGTCGACCGCGTGCAGCCCGGTCGACTCGCCGCCGGCCGGAATCGACATCACGCGCGACAGCTGTCTGGTGTCGACGTTGTAGGCCCACAGGAAGTTGTTGACGTGCTGGCCGCTGTCTTCGCCGATGAACAGCGTGCGCATTTTTTCCGAAAATTTCAGGTTGTCCGGATTGGCGACCTTGTCCGGGTTGGCCGTGTTGCCAAGCGCGTCCGAACTGATGTCTTCGCCAGCCATCAACGCCTTCAAGTCGACCGGCATCCACTCGCTGGCAATCGTGCTGCCTGTGGTGTCCTTGATGCCGCCCTTCAGGTTCAGCATCATGATGGCGCCGGCATTGAGCAACTTCGGGATCGACACGCCGTTGCCGGGGACGTTCGCCAGGTTGCCGGCCACCATCGAATTCTGGCAGTTCTGCAGCGCCGAATAGGCGATTTTGTCCTTGATGTTGACGGTCGTGCCTTCCATCTTGCTGAAACCCATCGACGCCCCGATCAACGCGGCGTAGCGGTGCGTCTCCAGGAAGGCGGCCGCTTTTTCCATCCCTGGCGCCAGCTTGACCCACTCGATGCGCCCGTTCGCCGCGATTTTCGTGTAGGCGGGGTTGGACGGATCGGTGATTTTGACGTCCATGATGTCGGTCGGTTTCAAGGTCGTCGCCAGCTTTTTGATCTCGGCGCTGGTGGCGGAACCCAGTTTGATCCAGGTCAGCGGCGCAGCAACGGCGCTTGGGTCGAGCGAAAAGCCGGCGCCGACCTTGGCAACATACAGGCTGCCGGCCGACAGGTCTTTTTCCTTGTCGGCGATGAAGACGAAGTAACCGCTGTTGGTGGCGTCGTCGCCCATGAGGACGGTGCGGTTGTCCGGCATCACCTCCACCAGTTCGTGCGAGATGCGGCCAAGGCAATAGTGTTTCTTGATCGAGGCGGTGCCGTCAAGGTTGACCGTCACTTCCGGCATATGGCCGTAGTTGTACGGGTTGGCCACCGTCTCGCTGCCATACAGGTTCTTGCTGAACGCCTTGAACTGGCTGTCGGTGGCGGCGGTGAACGCATTCGGCTCGTACTCTTCGCTCGACAGGTGGGTGCCCCATGGCGACAGGCTGGCGCCGCAGGTGATCCACAAGCCGTTCACGGACGAGGTGTCGACGTTGTGATATTTGACCAGCGCCAGTTTGCCGGTGGCCGGGTCCTGATCGAGCGTGAGCACGCCGATCGGCGACGGCAGGCGGCCGTACATGGCAGTCACGCCGTCCTGGGCCCAGGTCGTGTATTCGAACTGCACCACTGCAAAGACGGTGTTGCCCTTGACGCCGGTGACTTTCGCATTGGCCACCGTCAGCAGCGAGGTGCCGTCCGGCGCGTCCGAGAAATACTGGCGCTCCTTGCCGGCCACCGTGGCGTCGATGATCGGCTGGTTGTAGATATCGTAATAGCCGCCCGCCAGCGTCTTGCCACCGTTGCCGTCGGCGACCAGGTCGCCGGTGATGAAGAACGGCTGGTAAGCGAGCTTGAAGTCGAGTTTGCTGGCGTCGCTGAAGCTGGCCGTCATCACCGAGCCGACCGATGTCGTCGCCATCGCCGCGGCGTTCGCCAGCGTCGGCGCCGCCATCGAACTGAAGGTGACGCTGCTGAACGTGGCGGCCACGACAGGGGGTACGGCAGCCACGGCGGCATTGTCGCCGCCGCAGCCGGCCAGCATGCTGGCGCTGCCGAGCGCGGACAGCGGCAACAGGGGCGCGGCGGCGAACAGTTGAAGCAGGCGACGGCGGGACAGTTCGGGAACAGGATTCATTGGTGTGCTCATGGGTCGACTCTTCGGTTGGCAGGTGGCGAGTACGCAGCAGCGTGCACCGCGCTCGTTCGAGTCAGAGAATAACCGGCCAATGTGTCAGGAGAATGACAATAGTTTTTAATTGGCACCCCCGACGCCGCAATCGGGACGGGCGATGTCCGGTTTCGCCCAATTGGCGGTGGGATATAATAACGCCCGAACCTTATTTCCCTCATCGCCTCCCATGTCTTCAGATTCTCCTCCAGGCGTTAGCGCCCGCCCGATGATGTACGACCCCGCCGAGCACCGCATCCGCAGTTTCGTCACCCGTGCCGGCCGGCTGTCGATCGCCCAGGCGCGCGCGCTGGAAGAACTCGGGCCGCGCTTTTTGCTCGGCTATGCCAAGGCGCCGCTCGACTTCGATCAGGCGTTCGGGCGCACCGCGCCGGTGATCCTCGAGATCGGCTTTGGCATGGGCGACACCACGTCGCACATCGCCCAAGCCATGCCGGAGAAGGATTTTTTAGGGGTCGAAGTGCATACGCCGGGCGTCGGCAGCCTGCTCAAGCAGATCGGCGAGCAGGGGCTCACAAACCTGCGCCTGATCCAGCACGACGCCGTCGAGGTGCTCAAGCAGATGATCCCGGACGCGTCGCTGGCCGGCGTCCACGTGTTCTTTCCGGACCCGTGGCACAAGGCGCGCCACAACAAGCGCCGCCTGCTGCAGCCGCCGTTCGTCCGCCTGCTGGCCGACAAGCTCGCGCCCGGCGGCTACCTGCATTGCGCCACCGACTGGGAAGAGTACGCGGTGCAGATGCTGGGTGTGCTGGGAGCCGAGCCGCTGCTGCACAACACGGTTGAAGGATATGCGCCGCAGCCGGCCTACCGGCCGCTGACCAAGTTCGAGCACCGCGGCATCAAGCTCGGCCATGGCGTGTGGGATCTGGTGTTTACCAAACGATAGTCGAACCGGCGTCGTCCGCGCGCACGTGGGGACGACGCGGTTTCGATGGGGTGCGCGCGGTGATGCCGCCGGGACGACGTGCCGGTGCTTACAGCATCTCGCCGATCAAGGCGACGATCTCGTCGCCGTACGACACCAGCTTCTTTTCGCCCACGCCCGTCACGCCGCGCAGGTCCTGCAGCGACTGCGGCTTGACCTTGGCGATCTCGCGCAACGTCGCGTCGACGAAAATCACGTACGCCGGCACGCCATGGGTGCGCGCGGTCTCGACCCGCCACCAGCGCAGCTTCTCGAAAATGGCCTGCTCCGACTTCGACAGGTCCATCTCCACGTGGCCCTTGGCGGTGCCGCTGGTGGCGCGCTTCTGCTTGACCGGCTTCTGGTACTGGCGCAGCTGCACTTTCTGGCCGCCTTTCAGCACCGGGCGCGCCGCGTCCGTCAGTTTGAGCGAGCTGTAGACTTCATGGTCGACCGTCACCAGCCCGAGCGCGATGGTCTGGCGCAGGATGGCGCGCCATTCCGCTTCGCTCGTCTCGCTGCCGATGCCGTACACCGACAGCGCATCGTGGTGCCACTGGCTGATGCGCTCGGTCGACACACCGCGCAGCACCTCGATCACATGACCGGCGGCGAAGCGCTGGTCGACCCGGTAAATTGCCGACAGCAGTTTTTGCACCGGCACGGTGGCGTCGAACGACACCGGCGGCACCAGGCAGGTATCGCAATTGCCGCACGGGGTCGAGCGTTCGCCGAAATACTCGAGCAAGCGGGTGCGCCGGCAGCTCATGGTCTCGCACAGTCCCAGCATGGCGTCGAGTTTGACCGACAGCACCCGCTTGAACGTTTCGTCGGCCTCCGACTCGTCGATCATGCGCCGCTGCAGCACCACGTCCTGCAGGCCGTACGCCATCCAGGCGCTGGCCGGCAGGCCGTCGCGCCCGGCGCGCCCGGTCTCCTGGTAGTAGCCCTCGATGCTCTTGGGCAGATCGAGGTGGCAGACGAAGCGCACGTCCGGCTTGTCGATGCCCATGCCAAAAGCGATGGTCGCCACCATCACGATGCTGTCCTCGCGCAGGAAGCGCGACTGGTTGGCGCTGCGCTTCGGATACTCCATGCCGGCGTGGTAGGGCAGGGCGCGGATGCCGTTTTCATTGAGGAATTCGGCCGTCTCCTCGACCTTCTTGCGCGACAGGCAGTAGACGATGCCGGCGTCGCCGGCGTGTTCGGCGCTGATGAAGTCAAGCAGCTGCTTGCGCCCGTTGGCTTTTTCGACGATCTGGTAGCGGATGTTGGGGCGGTCGAACGACGACACGAATTGGCGCGCGTCGCCCAGTTGCAGGCGCAGCGCGATTTCGGCGCGCGTCTGGTGGTCGGCGGTGGCGGTGAGCGCGATGCGCGGCACGTTTGGAAAACGCTCGTGCAGGATCGACAGCTTGATGTATTCGGGCCGGAAGTCGTGGCCCCATTGCGACACGCAGTGCGCCTCGTCGATGGCGAACAGGGCAATTTTCGACGCCTCGAACAGCTCCAGGCAGCGTGGCGTCATCAGGCGCTCGGGGGCGACGTAGACCAGGTCGATGTCGCCGCTGCGCACCAGCCGTTCGATGCGCATCGACTCTTCGAACGTCTGGGTCGAATTGAGGAAGGCGGCGCGCACGCCGACTTCGGCCAGCGCGTCGACTTGGTCCTGCATCAGCGCGATCAGCGGCGACACCACCACGCCGACGCCGTCGCGCAGCAGCGCCGGAATCTGGTAACACAGCGACTTGCCGCCGCCGGTCGGCATCAGCACCAGTGCGTCGCCGCCGCCGGCGACGTGTTCGACGATGTCGCCCTGCTGGCCGCGAAAGGCCGGGTAGCCGAACACGGTTTCCAGTTGTTCGAGGGCGCGTGCGCCGATGTCGCTGCTCATGGTTTCAATCCGCCCAAACAACCCATCCGTAATGCGCGCTGGCGATCACCACGATGCCGAACACGATGCGGTACCACGCAAACACGGTGAAATCGTGCGTGCTGATGTAACGCAGCAGCCAGCGCACGCACAGGAACGCCGAAATAAATGCGGCGACGCCGCCGATGCCAAACAGCGGCAAATCGGCCGTCGACAGCAGCGCGCGCTCCTTGTAGACCGAGTAGACGGTGGCCGCCAGCAGCGTCGGGATGGCGAGGAAGAACGAGAACTCGGTGGACGCCTTGCGCGACATGCCGAACAGCATGCCGCCGATGATGGTGGCGCCCGAACGGCTGGTGCCGGGGATCAGCGCGAACGCCTGGGCGCAGCCGACCTTGAACGCGTCCATCATGTTCATGTCGTCGACCGACTCGATGCGGGCGAGGCCGACGCGCATCTTGTTGCGCTTCTCGACCCACAAAATGACGAAACCGCCGACGATGAAGGCCAGCGCCACCGGCACCGGCGCGAACAAAAACTGCTTGATCATCTTGGCGAACAGCAGGCCGAGCACCGCGGCCGGCAGGAAGGCGACGACCAGGTTGACGACGAATTTCTGCTGTTTCGGGTCGCTCGTCAAACCGGTCAGCACGGCGCCGATGCGCACGCGAAATTCCCACATCACGGCCAGGATGGCGCCGGCTTGGATGGCGATTTCAAAGACCTTGACTTTTTCGCCCGTGAAGTTGAGCAGGCTGCCGGCCAGGATCAGGTGGCCGGTCGACGAGATCGGCAAAAACTCGGTAAAACCTTCGACCAGGCCCATGATGATGGCTTTGATCGCAAGAAGGATGTCCATGTATTATTTTTAGGTAGGTAGTTTTGATTGACGGAGTTCGCACGCCGGAAAGCGGGCGCCACGCGGGGTCGAAGCTTACCACGAGCAAGCCGGTGGCAGCGGGGATGGGCATCACCGCCGGCGTTGTTTTTCAGGCGGTCAGATGCTCCAGCGTGGCCAGGAACAGCATCGCGTGGGCGCGATCAACGCCGCACATGTCGAACGACGGCTGCAGGCTGGCGCATACGGCCGGCCGCCCGGGGTGGCCGAAAATTTTGCAGTTGTTGTCGTCATCGAGCTGGATGCAACGCACCCCGGCCGGCTTGCCGTTTGGCATGCCGGGGATGGCGGACGAAATCGACGGCGCGGTGCAACAGGCGCCGCAGCCGGGGCGGCAACTGGCGGCGTGGCTGGTGCTGGTCATGGTGGGTATCCTGAAAGAGGCGCCAGTATAAACGACGGCAATGCACGACGGCAATGCACGCAGGCAAAGGCGGATGGCAAAGGAAGAGGGCACTGAAAGTTGGCGCAACCACAATTCGATCGGCCAGAAAAATTGTCAATATGCATATTATTGCGCCGACGCGCCGCCATTGGCCCGCGCGCGGCCACTTGGAGACTGACCATGATGCGATTCGCCGCTTTCCTGTTGCTGCTGGCCTGCCTGGCGCCGCCCGCCTATTCCAATAACACCAGTGACGCCAACGACACCAGTGACGCCAACGACGTCCGTGACAAAAGCGACGCCCGTGACGAACCGAACAATGCCAAGCCGGTCAGCGACGCCGCTTCCTTCCCTTCCTGCACACCGGGCTGCACCACCGCGCGGCAGGCGTGCCGTGCGCAGGCGCAGCGCGCGACCGAAGACGACACCAGCCCGCTGTTGTCGATGAACCAGGACACCAATTCCTACGCCACCGCGACCAGAGAAGTGCGTCCGCAGTCGCAAGAGTTGCGCCCGACCGAAGCGCAGATCTTCCGCGCCCGGCGCGCCGAACGCTTGCATGCGTGCGACATGCAGTATCGCCGCTGCGCCAGTGCCTGCGGGTAACGGCATTACCTGCGCTGTCGACTTGGACAAAGGCGCCTGAAACGATAACATTGATTTACGGCTTCGGCCCTGGGAACCCGGTCGGTACCGGGGCCGTTGCGGGCGAAATCTGCTTGGGCGGCTTGGCCGTTTCGGGAAATGCCTGGCCGGCTTTGAATCCCGCGGTAGCAGTCGCGGCAAGAATTCCACCGATAATGACTGCCAGTGCCCACGCTTGCTTTGCTTTCAGTTGGGACAACAACGCACCAATTCTGAGTTCTGCCGGGTCGATTTGCGTGGCCGGCGGTTGCAGCGACCTTTCCCGCACGAGGGATAGCCATTCGTCAAATACCTGTCGGAATTACTCGGTTCGTAGCAGGTTCGGCGTGAGATGCGCGTCTATCGCTGTCCATTCGAAGCGGTCGCTGAGCATGCCTTGCCGCTTCAGGCCCGATTGGACAAAAGTCAGAATCGGCACATTTTTCGCATACGCCATAGCCGCTTCCATGTGGTTCCAGAGCGTCGGGTGAAACTCGTTGCGCACCTCGGCCTGGCTGGGTGAGCCAGGTTTGTCGAGCGCATGAAGAGTCCTGGTACGCTCGAAGGCGACGACCACTGTGCCTTGGCAGCGCCGATGAGGTCGCGCGACGCTCGTACCGGTTGCTGTACAGAAAAATAATTCCTGCCGATTGTCTGAGGAAGGCAATCATGCTAGCGGCGGGCGTCTCGAGCGGTAGCACTGGGCCGGGGAACGCGCTCTTCAAGGATCAGTTGGACGACTTGCTGTTGCCAGCTTTGCGCCTGATGACGCAACCGCGCATGATCAAGGCCAGCGCATCAATTGGCCGGTCTTTCGTTGACGTGCCCGCTGCTCCGTGCTTGACGGCACCCTACGTGCACGACTATATTAATAGCACGTAGTTAATGACTCGCAAGTAAGTTATCGGGATCACGCCATGCAATGCCTGTTCGACACCAAGCCGCGCTGGGAGCGGCGCAAGGAGGCGCGGCCGCAGGAATTGCTGGCGGCGGCGCTTGACCTGTTTGTCGAACGCGGTTTTGCCGCCACCCGCCTGGAAGACGTCGCCAAACGCGCCGGCGTGTCGAAAGGCACGCTGTATCTCTACTTCACCAACAAGGAAGAGCTGTTCAAGGCGGTGGTGCGCGACAGCATCGTGCCGGTGATCGGCGACGCCGAAGACATCATTGCCAGCTTTGACGGCCACAGCGCCGACTTGCTGCGCAGCGTGATCAACAACTGGTGGCAGCGCCTGGGAGCGACGAAAGCGTCGGGGCTTGCCAAGCTGATCATGGCCGAAGCAGGCAATTTTCCGGACATTGCCTGCTTTTACCAGAAAGAAGTGATCGTGCGCAGCACCCGGATGATCGCCAGCATGCTCGAGCGCGCGGTGGCGCGCGGCGAATTTCGCCCGCTCGACGTCACGCTCGTGACCCAGGTGCTGATTGCGCCCATGCTGATGCTGCAAACCTGGAAGCATTCGGTCGGCCCGTGCGAGCAGAACGCGCTCGACCCGCTCGCCTTCATCGACGCCTTCCTCGAGATGGCGCTGCATGGCCTGCTGCCAGTGGCTGGCGCGGCGAGTACCGGCAGCGGGCGTGCTTGACGCCGCCGCGCCGGCCCTGGCCGGCATTCAACCCCGCCACACTGCAGACTGTCGCAATTTCACGCGATCTCGATTTGCATGTCGTTAAGATGTGGGAACTGAAGCCGTTCAACGATAAAATATCGGATTACCATTTCCACTCACCCCGAACCCGAGCCTTACATGAATATTCAGCAAGCCCGTTTTAACATGATTGAACAGCAGATCCGCCCATGGAACGTGCTGGACCAGGATGTGCTCGATCTGCTCATGCTCGTCAAGCGCGAGCAATTTGTGCCTGCGGCTTGCAAGAACCTTGCCTTTGTCGACACCGACATCCCGCTGCCGGGCGGCGAGGCGATGTTTACGCCCAAGCTCGAAGCGCGCCTGCTGCAGGAAGTGCAGCTGAAAAAACACGAGACGGTGCTCGAGATCGGCGCCGGCTCCGGCTACATGGCGGCGCTGCTGGCGCACCGGAGCCGTCACGTGACGACAGTCGAAATCCTGCCGGAACTGCAAGCGATGGCGCAGGCGAACCTGGCCAACGCTGGCGTCACCAACGTCACGGTCGAGCTCGGCAACGGCGCGCAGGGCTGGGCCACCGGGGCGCCGTTCGACGTGATCGTCATTTCGGGCGCGCTCGAAGTGCTGCCGGAAGCGTTTCTCAAGCAGGTGAAAGTGGGCGGGCGCATCGCCGCGATCCTCGGCGTGGCGCCGGTAATGTCGGCCAACATCATCACCCGCGTGTCGGAAACGGCGTACGACACCGTCAAGGTGTTCGAGACCCACGTCAAGTATCTGTCGTCGGCAACCAAGCCGTCGCAGTTCCGGTTTTAAGCCGCGGCAGCCATGGAACACGTGACCGCTCCTGATCTGGCCGCCTGGCTGGGCGACCCTGGGCGTGCGCGCCCGCTGCTGCTGGACGTGCGCGAGCAATGGGAGTTTGCCACCTGCAGCATTGCCGGCGCGACCCTGATCCCGATGAACACGATACCGGCGCGCATCGAGGAACTCGACGAGGACGCCGAGATCGTCTGCATCTGCCATCACGGCGCGCGCAGCATGGCGGTTGCTGCCTTCCTCGAGCGCCACGGCTTTGCCAAGGTCAGCAATCTGACTGGCGGCATCCACGCCTGGGCGCTGCAGGTCGATCCGGCGATGCCAAAATACTGAAGCTCGAATTCAATTCGAACTCAAGCGGCAGCGCCAGCACTTTCAACCATTTTTGACGACTCCAACGGAGAGCGCAATGCAGAACCTCTTGACCGCCGTGCTGATTGCCAGTGCTTTTGTGTCGCTCAACGCACGGGCGGGCGACCTGATCGAGGTCTACCAGCAGGCGCTGGCGAACGACGCCGTGTATGCCAGCGCACGGGCGTCGCAGGCGGCCGGTCGCGAGCGCGTTGCACAGGGGAAAGCCGGCTTGCTGCCGACGGTTGGCCTGTCGGGCAGCATGGTCCGCAATGACCAGAGTGCTTCGCCGTTCAACGAGGGCGCCGTTGTCACGCAAAATGGCGTTACCGGCGTGGTGCGCGGCAGCGGCGCGGCGCTCAACACCAGCCAGTACACGCTGGCGCTGTCGCAGCCGCTGTTTCGCTGGGACCGCTGGCAGAGCTACGAGCAAAGCAAACTCCAGCAGGCGATCGCCGAAGCGCAGTTTGCCCAGGCCCAGCAGGACCTGATCACGCGCGTTTCACAGGCCTATTTTGACGTGCTGGGGGCGCAGGACACGCTCGAATCGACGCGCGCGCAAAAAACCGCAACGACCGAGCAGCTGGCGTCGGCCAAGCGCAACTTCGAGGTTGGCACCCAGACCATCACCGACACCCACGAAGCGCAGGCCGCCTACGACCTGGTGGTGGCGCAGGAGTTTGCCGCCGTCAACGACCTGGAAAACAAGCAGAGCGCCTTGCAGGCGATCATCGGCGCCACGCCCGCCAGCCTGGCAACTTTGAAAGCGGGCGTTGCGCTGGCGTCGCCGCAACCGGCGCTGATCGCGCCATGGGTGGCGTCGGCCGAAAATCAGAACTATGGCGTGGTGGTGTCGCAGTTGTCGCTCGAGCTCGCCAAGCGCGACATTGCCCGCCAGCGCGCGGGCCACTATCCGACCCTCGACCTGGTCGCCAGCTCGACCTACAACAAGGTCGGCGGCCAGAGCGCGCAGTCAGGTTCCGCCACCAACAACGCCGTCGGCGTGCAGTGGAGCGTGCCGATCTTCGGCGGCTTCGCCGTCACCAGCCGGGTGCGTGAATCGATCGCGCTGGAAGAGCGGGCGCGCAACGACCTGGAAGCGACGCGGCGCAACGCGGCGCAGTCGGCGCGCCAGTCCTATCTCGGCGTCAACAGCGGCCTGGCGCAAGTCAAGGCGCTGGAAGCGGCGGAAATTTCGAGCCAGTCGGCGCTGGATTCGAACAAGCTCGGTTACCAGGTCGGCGTGCGCATCAACATCGATGTCCTTAATGCGCAGCGCCAGCTGTATTCGACCCGCCGCGACCTGTCGCGCGCCCGCTATGACACCATCATGAGCGGCTTGCGCCTGAAGGCGGCGTCGGGCTCGCTGCGCGAAGAAGACCTGGTGCCGGTGAATAATCTGCTGCAGAAGTAAGCGCATTTTCAGTTGAGGCAAGCTACGGGTCGCCCCGTCGAGCGTCATGGCGGCATGCCCGGCCACGTCGCCCGGCACCTTGAACAGGCAGGACCAACGGGCGACAATCGTTGCCGGCGATAAATTTAGTAGCGCTTTACGCTGCGTTCAGGCCAGAGCCGCGGGCGCCATTCTTGCGTTCGATGAGCTCGATCTTGTAGCCGTCCGGATCGGCGACGAAGGCGATCACCGTGCTGCCGCCCTTGACCGGGCCCGGCGCGCGCGTGACGTTGCCGCCATGCGCGCGCACCAGTTCGCACGCCTGGTAGATGTCTTCGGCTGCAATGGCGATGTGGCCGTAGGCGGTCCCCATCTCGTACTTGTCCTCGCCGTAGTTGTACGTCAGCTCCAGCTCCGCATGGTCGGGATTGTTGCCGTAGCCGACGAAGGCCAGCGTGTACTTGTACGCCGGATTGTCGCTGGTGCGCAGCAGCTTCATGCCCAGCACCTTGGTATAAAAATCGATGGAGCGCTGCAGGTCGCCGACCCGTAACATGGTGTGCAAGATGCGCATCGTGAATCCTTTTCAATGAGTCAATAGCCTCTGATTCTATGCGCTCCGTCGATTCTGTGCTGGCCGCGGCTGGCAGGCTTACCCGCTCAGCTGCGCGTCAAGGGTGATGCTGGCGTTGAACAGTTTCGACACCGGGCAATTCTGCTTGGCCTTGAGCGCGGCCGCCTGGAACGCTTCCGGGGTGGCGCCGGGAATCGACGCCACCAGCGTCAGGTGCACGGCGCTGATCGCAAAGCCGCCCTCGACTTTTTCCAGCGTCACGGTGGCCGTCGTATGCATTTCCTTGGCCGTCATGCCGGCTTCGCCGAGCACGCCCGACAGCGCCATCGTGAAGCAGCCGGCGTGCGCGGCGGCGATCAGTTCCTCGGGATTGGTGCCCTTGCCGCCTTCGAAGCGGGCATTGAAGCCGTACGGCGCCTGCGCCAAGACGCCGCTTTCGGTCGATACGCTGCCGATGCCATCCTTGATGCCGCCGCTCCAGACGGCGCTGCCGCTTTTCTTGATGATCATGAGGTGCTCCTTGTGTGCAAAGTCCCGTTCAGGCCGGATGACGTGGACGGGGCGGGTTGAAATGCGTTGCAGCGTCTTGACGGTTGCTGGTGCCGGCCTTTTATTGTTTGCGGTCGTTGCCGTTGCCCGGGTAAGGGGGAGCCTGGTCGCGCATGCCGTCTGCCGCACCCTCTTGCGGCCTGGCCTGGCCAGATGGCCCGGCGGCGGGCGCGACGCCCGGCGTGCCGTGCAGGTCGGTGTCGACCAGTCCTTGCGCAAGATCGGCGGCGGCCTGCTTCATGATGCCGCGCGGCTTCCGGTCGAGGCCATCGGGCGACTCGTCGCGCTCGTGCGGCATGCGCTTGACGCCGTCGTCCTTGACCGGGATGTCGGTATCGGTCGTGCTGTGTTTTAACTTGCTGTCCTTGCTGATGGTGTGATCCATTCGAGCCTCCTGTGAACTGTTGCACGGAGTTTAATGCGGCAGGAAAAATCGGGTCGCGCCGTTGACAGCTTGCACGGCCACCATCGTCGCCATGAGGGGGCCATGAGGGGGCCACGAGTGGCCATGAGTCGCCATGGGTCGCCATGAGACCCGCGTGGCACCGGCGCGGTGCGCTTGCCGAAACGCCGCGCCGCCCCCTATACTGTGAATGCATACAGTAAAGCCAGCTGCACGGGATTGCGTTTTTTGGGGTAATCTGCTGCGTGTCGTCCAAACAACTGCCGAGATGTTCATGCCCGCTACGCCTGCCCCGCAAAAAACCGTCGCGCTCGTGGTCCGACACAATACCGCCGACATCGAAAAACCGGTTGCCGGCATCGTCGACTACCTGCAAGGGGCCGGCTACCGTGTGGTGTTCGAAGCCGAGACCGCGGCCCACCTTGCCCTGGCAGGCATCGAGGCGATGAGCGCGGCCGAGATCGGCGAAACCGCGTGCGCGGCGATCATCATGGGTGGCGACGGCACCATGCTCGGCATCGCGCGCCAGCTGGCGCCGTACGATGTGCCTTTGATCGGCATCAACCAGGGCCGGCTCGGCTTCATGACCGACATTCCGACCGAGCGCATGATCCCGGTGCTCGACGCTATCCTGAACGGCAAGGCAAAGGCGGAAAAGCGCACCCTGCTCGAAGGCCGGGTGATGCGCGCCAACGCCACGATCGCCTGCGGCCTGGCGGTCAACGACGTGGTGGTGGCGCGCGGCGCCGGCGCTGGCATGGTCGAGCTGAAAGTGACGGTCGACGGCCACTTCATGTACAACCAGCGCTCCGACGGCCTGATCATCTCGACGCCGACCGGTTCGACCGCGTACGCGCTGTCGGCCGGCGGCCCGCTGCTGCACCCGAACCTGTCGGGCATCGTGCTGGTGCCGATTGCCCCGCATGCGCTTTCGAACCGGCCGATCGTGATTCCCGACTCGAGCGAAATCGTCATCGAGATCGTCAGCGGACGCGACGTCAGCATCAACTTCGACATGCAGACCTTCGCCAGCCTGGCGCACGGCGACCAGATCACCATCTCGCGCTCGCCCAACTGCATCACGTTCTTGCATCCGGCAGGCTGGAGCTACTACGACACGCTGCGCGAAAAGCTGCACTGGAACGAATATCCGTCGGACGAGGGCAAGCTTAGTTAAGCTGTAGATCACGCTGCCGGCGAACGGCCAACATACTGAATCAGACCCTGAATCGAACTTTGCATGCTGCGTACACTGACCATCCGCGACTTCGTCATCGTCGACGCCATTGAACTCGAGTTCGCCAGCGGGTTTTCTGTTTTTACGGGCGAAACCGGCGCCGGCAAGTCGATCCTGATCGACGCGCTGCAGCTGGCGCTGGGCGGGCGCGGCGACGCCTCGGTGGTGCGCGAGGGCGCCGCCAAGGCCGACATCAGCGCCGAGTTCACCGTCAGCGCCGCCGCTGGCGTTTGGCTGGTGCAGAACGAATTTGCCATCGAGGACGGCGGCGCGCTGCTGCGCCGCGTGATCGACAACGCCGGCCGCTCGAAAGCGTTCATCAACGGCATTGCCGCCACCGCCACCCAGCTGCGCGACCTCGGCGACATGCTGGTTGACATCCACGGCCAGCACGCCCACCAGTCGCTGCTCAAAAGCGAGGCCCAGCGCGCGCTGCTCGACAACCAGGCCAACGCGGGCGACGCCGGCGCCGCCGCGCTGGCGCAGCAGGTGGCCGCCATCCACAAACAGTGGCGCGCGATGGTGCGCCAGCGCGAGGCGTTCGAAAAAGACGCGCGCAACGTGCTGGCCGAGCGCGAACGGCTTGAATGGCAGGTTGGCGAGCTCGACAAGCTGGCGGTCAAGCCGGGCGAATGGGCCGACATCAGCAACGAGCACAGCCGCCTGTCGCACGCCGCCAGCCTGCTCGAAGGCGCCCAGGAGGCGCTGGCTGCGATTTCCGAATCGGACCACCCGATCCTGTCGCAGCTGGCTGCGCTCAACACCAGGCTCGGCAAGCTGGTCGACGTCGATGCCGGCCTGCAAGGCGTGCTCGATTGCATGGAACCGGCCCGCATCCAGTTGCAGGAAGCGGTGTACGCGCTCAACGATTACCTCGACCGGGTCGAACTCGATCCCGAGCGGCTGCGCCAGGTCGACGCCCGCCTCGAAGCCATCCACAGCACCGCCCGCAAGTTCCGCGTCACGCCCGACGCACTGCCGGACGAGCACGCGGTGTTGTCGGCGCGCTTGCTGCAACTGGCCGATGCCAGCGACCTTGAGGGTTTACGCAAGCAGGAAGCGCTGATCGAGGCGCGCTACCGGGAAGCGGCCGCCAAACTGTCAACCTTGCGCGCGGCCGCCGCCAGGCAGCTTGGCAGCCAGGTCAGCGCCGCGATGCAGGAGCTGAACATGACCGGCGGCAGCTTTGCCGTCGGCCTGAACCCGTGCGAACCGGGTTCCAGCGGCGTCGAGCAGGTCGAATTTCTGGTCGCCGGCCACGCCGGCGTGGCGCCCCGTCCGCTGGCAAAAGTTGCCTCCGGCGGCGAACTGGCGCGCATCGCGCTGGCCATTTCCGTCATCACCTCGAACGCCACGACCACGCCGACGCTGATTTTCGACGAGGTCGACAGCGGCATCGGCGGCGCCGTCGCCGAAGTTGTCGGGCGCTTGCTCAAGCGCCTCGGCCAGCAGCGGCAAGTGCTGTGCGTGACCCATCTGCCGCAGGTCGCCAGCCAGGCCAACCAGCATTTTCAGGTTGCCAAGGCGACTACGGACGCCGGCAAGACGGTCTCCCACATCGACGTGCTGGACAGCAAATCGCGGGTCGAAGAAGTCGCCCGCATGCTCGGCGGCCTCGAAATCACCGCCACCACCCGCAAGCACGCGCGCGAACTGCTGGCCGGAGCCTGATCATAGGGGCCGATCATAGGGGTCTGACCCGCTTTCCGGGTCAGACCCGGGTGTTAATCTTGCAGTGAGGATCTTGCAGTGCGCCGTCGCAGACCCCGGTTTAGGTAAAAAACATCATTCCAAGGTGGCGGAACCTATAATAGCGACCTTGCCCCATTTTCCAGACCGCCTTCCATGTCCTTCCGTAAAGAACCGCCTTTCATTCACGGCACCGTGGCGCGCAGCGCCGTCGTGCTGGTCAACCTTGGCACGCCCGACGCGCCGACCCGCGGCGCGGTGCGGCGTTACCTCAAGGAGTTTCTGTCCGACCCGCGGGTGGTGGAAATTCCGCGCCTGGTGTGGTGGTGCATCCTGAACCTGATCATTTTGCCTTTTCGCTCCGGCAAGTCGGCGAAAAAATACGCGAGCATCTGGACGCGCGAAGGTTCGCCTTTGAAAGTGCACACCCAGAAGCAGGCGGTGCTGCTGCGCGGCGCGCTGGGCGAACGCGGCCACGATGCGCTGCGGGTGGTGATGGCGATGCGCTACGGCTCGCCGTCGCTGCCGGAAGTGCTTGACAAGCTTAAAGCCGAACATTGCCAGCGCGTGGTGATCCTGCCGGCCTACCCGCAATATTCTGCCACCACCACCGCGTCCATCTACGACGCCGTGTTTGCCCACTATGCGAAAGTGCGCGATGTGCCCGAATTGCGCATGGTCAAGCACTACCACGACCACGACAGCTACATCGACGCGCTGCACGACAGCGTGCTGGCGTTCTGGGAAACCAACGGCCGCGGCCAGAAACTGTTGATGAGTTTTCACGGGGTGCCGAAGCGCACCCTGATGCTGGGCGACCCTTACCATTGCGAATGCTACAAGACGGCGCGCCTGTTGGCCGCCAAGCTGCGCCTGACTCCCGAGCAGTACGTCGTCACGTTTCAGTCGCGCTTCGGCAAGGCCGAGTGGCTGCAGCCGTACACGGCGCCGACGTTGCAGCAATTGGCGCGCGACGGCGTCGAGCGGATCGACGTGATCTGTCCCGGTTTTACCAGCGATTGCCTGGAAACGCTGGAAGAGATCGGGATGGAGGCCAAGCATGATTTTCTGGCCGCCGGCGGCAAGCAGTTCCACTACATCGCCTGCCTGAACGAAGCGCCGTCGTGGATCGCCGGCTTGGCCGAAATCGCCGAGCAGCACCTGATCGGCTGGCCGACGATGATGACGCCGGCCCAGCGCGAGCTTGAGAAAAAGGATGCGGAAACCGGCCGCGAGAAGGCGCTGGCGCTGGGCGCGGCGTAAGCGCGCCGCACCGCGCACCGGGGAGCCCCCGGGCTCAGGACAGCGTCAGTTCGGCATAACAGATCCACGCCATTGTGATGAGGGTATACGCGACGACGCTGGCGGTGATCAGTTGCAGTTTCATGAGGCTCTCCCTGGCACGCTCGCGGCGCTCGATGCGCCGTCAAAACGTTGTCAACCTCATCGTAGTGGGTTGTCGCCCCGGTTACCGTTCGGGCTTCGTAAAACTTGTAACAACGCTTACATCTGGCAGAGTTGACTTAAGCCCAAGAATCTCCCTTGAAACTATGGGTTATAACCCCATCTGCTGCGCTGTGTGGTGAGCAAGATACGTCTAATTTAACGCTAAGTCATTGATTTTAGGAGTTTTTCGATGCAAGACCAAGAACATCAGGAAGTGTCCCCGCCGATCGACGGCGAGGGTGAAGCGGGTCAGGTATCCGCAACCCCGGCGCTCAATGAGCTCGAGCAGCAGTTGAGCGCGACCGAGGCCAAGCTGGCCGAGATGCACGACGCCTTCATGCGCGCCAAGGCGGAAGGCGAAAACATCCGCCGCCGCGCCCAGGAAGATGTCAGCAAGGCGCACAAGTTCGCAGTCGAAAGTTTTGCCGAGGCCATGCTGCCGGTACGCGACAGTCTCGAGATGGCATTGAAAGTTGAAACGCCGTCGATCGAGTCGCTCAAGGAAGGCGTCGAAATGACGCTCAAGCAGATGACCTCGGCTTTTGAAAAAAACCGGCTGGTCGAAGTGATGCCGGCCACGGGCGACAAGCTCGACCCGATGAAGCACCAGGCGGTGGCGATGGTGCCGGCCGACCAGGACGCCAACACGGTCGTGAGCGTCCTGCAAAAAGGCTATATGATTGCCGACCGCCTGTTGCGTCCGGCAATCGTCACGGCCGCGCAAGCAAAATAAAATCAAGGTGCGGCTTTGTAAGCTCTTGAAAGCGCACACTTCTTCCGCATATCTGAAATATCTGAAACTTAGTACTTAAAAGGAAAAAATCATGGGCAGAATTATCGGTATCGACTTGGGAACAACCAACTCCTGCGTCGCGATCATGGAAAATGGTCAGCCAAAGGTAATCGAGAATGCAGAAGGCGCGCGTACGACGCCGTCCATCATCGCGTATCAGGAAGATGGCGAGATCCTGGTTGGCGCGCCGGCGAAACGCCAGGCGGTCACCAACCCGACGAATACCCTGTTTGCCGTCAAGCGCCTGATCGGACGCAAATTTGACGAGAAAGAAGTCCAGAAAGACATCGGCTTGATGCCGTACGAAATCGTCAAAGCCGAAAACGGCGACGCCTGGATCGGCGTGCGCGGCAAGAAGCTGGCCGCCCAGCAGGTTTCGGCGGAAATCCTGCGCAAGATGAAAAAGACGGCCGAAGACTACCTCGGCGAAGAAGTCACCGAAGCCGTCATCACCGTGCCGGCCTATTTCAACGACTCCCAGCGCCAGGCCACCAAGGACGCCGGCCGCATCGCCGGCCTCGACGTCAAGCGCATCATCAACGAGCCGACCGCGGCCGCGCTGGCGTTCGGCCTCGACCGCACCGACAAGGGCGACCGCAAGATTGCCGTGTACGACCTCGGCGGCGGCACGTTCGACATCTCGATCATCGAGATCGCCAACGTCGACGGCGAAAAGCAGTTCGAAGTGCTCTCGACGAACGGCGACACCTTCCTCGGCGGCGAAGACTTCGACCAGCGCATCATCGATTACATCATCGACGAGTTCAAGAAGATCAACGGTCTCGACCTCAAGAAAGACCCGATCGCGCTGCAGCGCATCAAGGCGTCGGCCGAGCGCGCCAAGATCGAACTGTCGTCGGCCGCGCAAACCGAAATCAACGAGCCGTACATCGCCATGGCGAACGGCGCGCCGGTCCACCTGACGCTGAAGATGACGCGCGCCAAGCTCGAGTCGCTGGTCGAGGAACTGATCAACGCCACCATGGAACCTTGCAAGATGGCGATCAAGGATGCCGGCGTCAAAGTGTCCGACATCGACGACATCATCCTCGTCGGCGGCATGACGCGCATGCCGAAGGTGCAGGAAAAGGTGCGGGAATTCTTCGGCAAGGAGCCGCGCAAGGACGTCAATCCTGACGAAGCGGTCGCCGTTGGCGCCGCCATCCAGGGCTCGGTGCTGTCGGGCGAGCGCAAGGACTTGCTGCTGCTGGACGTGACGCCATTGTCGCTGGGGATCGAAACCCTGGGCGGCGTGATGACCAAGATGATTCACAAAAACACCACGATCCCGACCAAGTTTTCGCAAGTGTTTTCGACCGCCGACGACAACCAGCCTGCGGTGACGATCAAGGTCTACCAGGGCGAGCGCGAAATCGCTGTCGGCAACAAGGGCCTGGGCGAATTCAACCTCGAGGGCATCCCGCCGGCATCGCGCGGCACGCCGCAGATCGAAGTGACGTTCGACATCGACGCCAACGGCATCTTGCACGTCGGCGCCAAAGACAAGGCCACCGGCAAGGAAAACAAGATCACGATCAAGGCGAACTCCGGCCTGACGGAAGCGGAAATCCAGAAAATGGTCAAGGACGCCGAGCTCAACGCCGAAGAAGATCACAAGCTGCGCGAGCTGGCCGAGTCGCGCAACCAGGCCGATGCACTGGTGCATTCGACCAAAAAATCGCTGACCGAATACGGCGACAAGCTCGAAGCAACCGAAAAGGACGCCATCCAGGGCGCGATCACCGCCTTGGAGACGTCGCTCAAATCGGCTGACAAGGCCGACATCGACGCCAAGGTGGCGGCGTTGTCGACGGCGTCGCAAAAGCTGGGTGAAAAGATGTATGCTGACCAGCAGGCGCAACAAGCGGCGGCGGGTGGTGCGGACACCGCCGGCGCGGCATCCAATGCCGATGCAAACGCCAAGCAGGACGACGTCGTCGACGCCGACTTCAAGGAAGTCAAGGACGCCAAGTAATACGGCCAGTCGGGTTGTAGTAGAATGCCGAGCCGCTCAACCGGCTCGGTTTTTTACATTTTAAGATCAAGTAGTCAGACAGACAGCAAGGTGCCGACAAATGGCAAAACGTGATTTTTACGAGATCCTCGGGGTCGCCAAGAACGCTTCGGAAGAAGAAATCAAAAAGTCGTATCGCAAGCTGGCGATGAAGTACCATCCGGACCGCAATCCGGACAGTAAGGAATCGGAAGAGAAGTTCAAGGAAGTCAAGGAAGCCTACGAGATGCTGACCAATCCGGAAAAGCGCGAAGCGTACGACCGCCACGGTCACGCCGGCGTCGATCCGAACATGGGCGGCTTCGGCGGTGGCGGCGCGGGCGGCTTTGCCGACAGCTTCGGCGACATCTTTGGCGATATCTTCGGCGGCGGCGCCGGGCGCGGGCGCAGCGCGGGCCCGCAGGTGTACCGCGGCGCCGATTTGCGCTACAACCTCGAAATCACCCTTGAGCAGGCCGCCCACGGCTTCGACACCACCATCCGGGTGCCGAGCTGGGACAAGTGCGACACCTGCCACGGCAGCGGCGCCAAGCCGGGCACGGCGCCAACCACCTGTACCACCTGCGCCGGCCACGGCCAAGTGCGCATGCAGCAAGGTTTTTTCAGCATCCAGCAGGCGTGCCCGAAATGCCATGGCAGCGGCAAGGTCATCACCGACCCGTGCGCGCCATGCGGCGGCGCCGGGCGCATCAAGCGCAACAAGACGCTGGAAGTGAAGATTCCGGTCGGCATCGACAACGGCATGCGGATCCGCTCGTCGGGCAACGGCGAGCCGGGCACCAACGGCGGCCCGCCAGGCGACCTGTATGTGGAAATCCACATCAAGCCGCACGCGGTGTTCCAGCGAGAAGGCGACGACCTGCATTGCGAAATGCCGATCTCGTTCGTCAAGGCGACGTTGGGCGGCGAAATCGAAGTGCCGACGCTGTCGGGCAAGGTTGCGTTCACGATTCCTGAAGGCACGCAGTCGGGCAAGACGTTCCGCCTGAAGGCAAAAGGCATCAAGGGCGTGCGCTCCGGTTACGCGGGCGACCTGTTCTGCCACGTCGCGGTCGAAACCCCGGTCAAGCTGACCGACAAGCAAAAAGACCTGCTGAAGGAATTCGAGCGCCTGACGGTCGAGGGCGGCGCCAAGCACAACCCGCAAAGCAAGGGCTGGATGGACAAGGTCAAGGATTTTTTCGAATAAGACCCCATTGAACCGCTGAGCAAGCCTAGCGCCCTCAGCGGTTTTTTTTCGCGAACAGGAATAGCAATGACTGAAGTAAACAGCGTAACAGGAAGTGGTGTCACCACCGAAGAGTTGTTCGAGCGTAACCGCACGTGGGCGGCGTCGATGGTGGCCAAGGATCCGGGCTTTTTCAAGGATCTGGCCGCGCAGCAGTCGCCCGAATACCTGTGGATCGGCTGCTCGGACAGCCGGGTGCCGGCCAACCAGCTACTCAGCCTGGCGCCGGGCGAACTGTTCGTCCACCGCAACATCGCCAACGTGGTGGTTCATTCCGACCTCAATTGCCTCACCGTGCTGCAATTCGCCATCGACGTGCTGAAGGTCAAGCACATCATCGTCTGCGGCCATTACGGCTGTTCCGGCGTGCACGCGGCGATGACCAACCAGCGCGTCGGTCTTGCCGACAACTGGCTGCGCCACGTCCAGGACGTGCATCAGAAACACGAAAAATACCTCGGCGAAGCAATGCCGGTCAAGGACCGTGCCAACCGCTTGTGCGAGCTGAACGTGACCGAGCAGGTCGTCAACGTGGCGCAAACCACGGTGGTGCGCGACGCCTGGGAGCGCGGCCAGCAACTGACCGTCCACGGCTGGGTGTACGGTTTGCACGACGGCTTGCTGCGCGACCTCGGCATGAGTGTTGGCAACATCGAGGAACTGGCGCCAAAACTGGCAGCCCGCCTCGCTTGCTACGAGGCGTGATGCGATGGGCGCCGAACTGACGGGCCTGCGCGACGCGGTGCGCCAGTTCGTCGACGAGCGCGACTGGGACAAGTTTCACACGCCGAAAAATCTGTCGGCGGCGTTGATTGTCGAAGCGGCCGAGCTGCTGGAACATTTCCAGTGGCTGGAACGGGGCGACGCGGCCGAACTGGGCGCGGGCAAGCTGGTGCAGGTGCGCCACGAGATGGCCGACGTGCTGGTGTACCTGATCCGGCTGGCCGACAAGCTCGACGTCGATTTGCACGCGGCAGTGCTGGAAAAAATGGTGCTCAACCGCGCCAAGTACCCGGCCGACAAGGTACGCGGCGATGCCCGCAAGTATTCGGAGTATCCGGACGAATGAGTGCAAAATGACGCTTGCGAACAGGCGTCCGTATTCATTTCGCTCACCTTATAGCGTCATCCTCGCGGATGCGGGGATCCAAGTTGCGCGCACTGAGATGGGGTCCCCGCTTTCGCGAGGACGACGTAGTGGCAGCTTGTAACTGGCTAAATCCCGCCCATGCAAATATACTTCATCACCAGATAATCTTCCATCCCGTACTGCGAGCCTTCCCGCCCCAGGCCTGATTGCTTGACCCCGCCGAACGGCGCGATTTCGTTCGAGATCAGTCCGGTATTGACCCCCACCATGCCGCTCTCGAGCGCTTCCGCCACCCGCCATACGCGGCCGATGTCGCGCGCGTAAAAATACGCCGCCAGGCCGAACTCGGTGTCGTTGGCCATGGCGATCACATCCGCTTCGGTGTGGAAGCGAAACAGCGGCGCCAGCGGGCCGAAGGTTTCTTCGCTCGCCACCTGCATGCTGGCGTCGACGTCGGCCAGGATGGTCGGCTCGAAAAAGCTGTGGCCGAGCGCATGGCGCTTGCCGCCGGCAAGCAGGCGCGCGCCTTTCGACAGCGCGTCGGCGATGTGCTGCTCGACCTTGACGACCGCTTTTTCCTCGATCAGCGGCCCTTGCGTGACGCCGGCTTGCTGGCCGTTGCCGACCTTCAGTTTGGCCACCGCGGCGACCAGCTTGGCGGCGAACTGCTCATAGATGCCGTCCTGCACGTACAGCCGGTTGGCGCACACGCACGTCTGGCCGGCGTTGCGGTATTTCGACGCCATCGCGCCCTCGACGGCGGCGTCGACGTCGGCGTCGTCGAAGACGATGAACGGCGCGTTGCCGCCCAGTTCGAGCGACAGTTTCTTGATCGTCGGCGCCGACTGCGCCATCAATATGCGGCCGACCTGGGTCGAGCCGGTAAAGCTCACCTTGCGCACCGTCGGGTTGCTGGTCATCTCAAGCCCGATCGCCTTCGAGTCGCCGGTGAGGACGGAAAACACCCCTTTCGGCACGCCGGCGCGCTCGGCCAGCACCGCCAGCGCAAAGGCCGAGAACGGCGTCAGCTCGGCCGGCTTGACGATGATCGGGCAGCCGGCGGCCAGCGCCGGGCCGACCTTGCGGGTGATCATCGCAGCAGGAAAGTTCCACGGGGTAATCGCCGCGCACACGCCGATCGGCTCGCGCGTGATCAGCATGCGCCGGTCCGGCCACGGCGACTGCAAGGTGTCGCCCTCGATCCGCTTGGCCTGTTCGCCGAACCACTCGAGGAACGAGGCGGCGTACGCCACTTCGCCTTTCGCTTCCGCCAGCGGCTTGCCCTGCTCGGCGGTCATGATCAGCGCCAGGTCGTCGGCGTTTTCCAGCATCAGATCGTTCCACTTGCGCAATATCAGGCTGCGTTCCCTGGCCGTGCGCTTGCGCCAGGCCGGCCAGGCGGCTTGAGCGGCGTCGATCGCCCGTTTTGTCTCATTCGCGCCCATGTGCGGCACGGTGCCGACGGCTTCGCCCGTGGCCGGATTGGTCACCGTGATGGTGGCGGCGTTGTCGGCATCGCACCATGCGCCATCGATGTAGGACTGCTGGCGCAGCAGGGACGGGTCGTTCAGTTTCAGCATGGCGCTTCCTCAATCATGGTGGAAATAGTTTTCAAAACGTCATAGTAGACCTTTTTTGCCATGTCGGACGAACCGGCCAAGCTCGGCGCAGCGGTTTGTGTTGCCATTGGTAGCGAGAAGCAAGTATGCTTTTAAGTATGTTTTTAAGTATGCTTTTGATGCCGCGTCACATCGTTCGGCGCGACGCTGCACGTTTGATCCGGATCAACAGCCGTTGCGCATGAATGCCGCTTTAGATTTATCATGGTCCGAGTACGTCAACAATTGATCAGGCAGACAGCATGCTCCGTCCCATTGTCCTAGTTCCCGCCTGCACCTGCGAATTTGGTTTGCACGAGTACCAGGCGGCGCAATCCAAATACGTCGAGGCCGTCGTCAACGGCGCCGGCTGCGCGCCGTTGATTGTGCCGGCGCTTGGCGCCGGACTCGATCTCGAGACCATGCTCGCCGCCTGCGACGGCATCATGCTGACCGGCTCGGCCTCCAACATCCACCCCAGCCATTACGCCGAGGACGTGCTCGATGCAACACTGCCGCAGGACCGCGCGCGCGACGCCACCACGATGCCGCTGATCCGCGCGGCGATCCGGCGCGGCATCCCGATCCTGGCGATCTGCCGCGGCTTCCAGGAGATGAACGTCGCCCTCGGCGGCAGCCTGCACCAGGCGCTGCACGGCGTCGATGGCTTGATGGATCACCGCGAAAACCCCGACCATCCGCTCGCGCAGCAGTACGGCATCGCCCACACGGTGGCGCTGGTGCCGGGCGGCGTGCTGGCGCGCATCCTCGGCCCTGGCGACATCGGCGTCAATTCGCTGCACGGCCAGGGCGTCAACCTGCTCGCTGGCGCACTGGCGGTCGAGGCGCGCGCCGCCGACGGCGTCGTCGAAGCGTTCTCGGTCGCCGGCGCGCCCGGCTTCACGCTCGCGCTGCAGTGGCATCCCGAATGGGCGCTGGCCGACAATCCGGTGTCGATGAAGCTGTTCGGCGCCTTCGGCCAGGCCTGCCGCACGTATCGCGCCGCGCGCGGGAGCGCGGCGTGAGCGGCAGGACCGATAGGATCGGCATGAGCGTCGACGAAAAATGGACCGCCTCCGGCGTGCCGTAGTGCGTTGACGTTCCTTGCCGCCGCCGCCGCGGCCCGATCCAGACCAACGAGAGAAAACGATGGCTATCCGCGAAAATTTTACCTATACCGACATGGATTTGTGGCTCAATGAAAAACGGGTCACCGAAATCGAATGCCTGATCCCCGACCTGACCGGGGTTGCGCGCGGCAAGATCATGCCGCGCGCAAAATTCACCCAAGAGCGCGGCATGCGCATCCCGGAAGCGGTGCTCGGCATGACCGTCACCGGCAACTATCCGGTCGGCGACGGGCCGTACGACCGCGCCATTTCGAGTACCGACCGCGACATGATTCTGAAAGCCGACCCGACCACGATCACGATGGTGCCGTGGGCGGTCGACCCGACCGCACAGGTGATCCACGACTGCTATTTTTCGGACGGCGCGCTGGTCGATTTCGCGCCCCGCACGGTGCTGCGGCGGGTGCTCAAGCTGTATGCCGACAAGGGCTGGAGGCCGGTGGTGGCGCCCGAACTGGAGTTTTACCTGACGGCCAAGAACATCGACCCGGACCTGCCGCTGCGCGCCCCGGTCGGGCGCAGCGGGCGCGCCGAAACCAGCCGCCAGGTCTATAGCATCGACGCGGTCAATGAATTCGATCCGCTGTTTGAAGACATCTACGACTACTGCGAGCTGATGAATCTCGACGTCGACACCCTGATCCACGAGATCGGCGCCGGCCAGATGGAGATCAATTTTTTGCACGGCGACCCGATGGGCCTGGCCGACAAGGTGTTCTTCTTCAAGCGCACCTTGCGCGAGGCGGCGCTGAAGCACGACATGTACGCCACCTTCATGGCCAAACCGATGGCGGGCGAGCCCGGCTCGGCGATGCACGTCCACCAGAGCGTGCTCGACGCGAAGAGCGGCCGCAACATCTTCAGCAGCGACGACGGTTCGGCCGCGCCGATCTTCAAGCACTACATTGGCGGGCTGCAGCGCTACATGCCGTCGGCGATGGCGATCGTGGCGCCGTACGTCAATTCCTACCGCCGCATCGTGCGCCACACCGCCGCGCCGATCAACATCCAGTGGGGCATCGACAACCGCACGGTGGGCTTTCGGGTGCCCGCATCGGGGGTGCAGGACCGGCGCGTCGAAAACCGCATCATCGGCGCCGACGCCAATCCCTACCTGGCGCTGGCGGTGACGCTGGCCTGCGGCTACCTCGGCATGACCGAGCAGATCGAACCGACCCAGATGATGACGGGCAGCGCCTACGACATGCCGTTCGAGCTGCCGCAAGGCCTGCCGGAAGCGCTGGCGCGGCTGCGCGCCGAAGACAAGCTGCGCACCGTGCTGGGCGACCGTTTCATCGACGTCTACGCCGCCATCAAGGACCTGGAGCACCAGGAATTCATGACCGTCATCAGCCCGTGGGAGCGCGAACACCTGCTGCTGCACGTGTAAGCGAACGAACCGAAAAACCGAAAGCGCCATCATGGACCACACCATTCACATCGACACCCGCGCGATCCAGCAGCTCGACTCGGCCCACTTCCTCCATCCGTTCACCGACCACGGCGCGCTGGCCGCACGCGGCGCGCGCGTGATGGTCAAGGGCGACGGCATTTATTTGTGGGATTCGGACGGCCACAAGATCGTCGACGCGATGTCCGGGCTGTGGTGCGTCAACATCGGCTACGGGCGCACCAGCATGGCCGACGCGGTGTACCGGCAAATGCAGGCGCTGCCGTTCTATAACAGTTTTTTCAACACCACCAACCTGCCGGCGGTGCAGCTGGCCGCGCTGCTGGTCGACATTTCGCCGCCGCAGTTCAACCATGTTTTCTTTACCAATTCAGGTTCGGAAGCGAACGACACCATCGTGCGCATGGTGCGGCGTTACTGGGAGCTGATGGGCCAGCCCGAGCGCCACGTCATCATCAGCCGCCACAACGCCTACCACGGCAGCACCATCGCCGGCGTCTCGCTGGGCGGCATGGCCGGCATGCACGCCCAAGGCGGCCCGATGGTGCCGGGCATCGTCCACATCGGCCAGCCGAGCTACCTGGAGGCAGGCCACGGCATGACGCCTGACGAATTCGGTATCGTGGCGGCCGGCTGGCTGGAAGAGCGCATCCGCGAACTCGGTCCCGACAACGTCGCCGCCTTCATCGGCGAGCCGGTACAAGGCGCCGGCGGCGTCATCATTCCGCCGCCGACCTACTGGCCGGAGATCCAGCGCATCTGCGACAAGTACGGCATCTTGCTGGTTGCCGATGAAGTGATCTGCGGCTTCGGCCGGCTCGGCGCCTGGTTCGGCTCAACCCTGCTGGGATTCAAGCCGGACCTGATCGCGTTTGCCAAGGGCGTCACCTCCGGCTACATTCCGCTCGGCGGCGTGCTGGTGGGCGACCAGGTGGCCGACGTGCTGATCGACAAGGGCGGCGACTTCAATCACGGCTTCACCTATTCCGGCCACCCGGTCGCCTGCGCCGCCGCGCTCGAAAACATCCGCATCCTGCAAAGCGAGCAACTGGTGCAGCAGGTGGCGCACGACACCGGCGCCTATTTGAAGCAGCGGTTTTGCGCGCTGACCAGCCATCCGCTGGTCGGCCATGCCGACAGCTGCGGCTTCGTCGCCGGCCTGAACCTGGTGCGCGGCAAGGGCGCCACCTTGCACGACAACGACGTCTTCGACGGCGACCTGGGCGTGGGCATGCTCTGCCGCGGCGCCATGTTCGACAACGGCGTCATCATGCGCGCGGTGGGCGACCGGATGATCATCGCGCCGCCGTTGGTGACAACGCGCGAACAGATCGACGACATGGTCGGCAGGATTGGCGCCGCGCTCGACGACACGCTGGCCGAGCTGCGCCGGCGCGGCATTGCCGCTTGAACTTTTAGACGGCGCCAGCTGGTTGCCGCATCACCTGCGGCGTCAACGAGCCGAGCGCCATGCCGGCAAACGCGGCAACGAGGCCGGCCAATTGACCGGGAAAGTGCGCCCCCAGGTTTGTCACCTGCGGGAAAAACAGCAGCCAGGTGCCGATGCCGGCAACCAGCGACAGCACCGCGCCCTGGGTGCTGGCGCGCTTCCAGTACAGGCCCGCCACCAGCGGCACGAAGGCGCCGACCAGCGTGACCTGGTAAGCCGACGACACCAGTTCGTAGATCGGCGTGCCTTTCATGGCGATCGCGTAGCTCAGCACCACGGCGGCGAACACCACGATCGAGCAGCGCATGGCGAACAGCCGCTGGCGGTCGCTCATGCCGGGGCGCAGGTGCTTGAGGATGTTTTCGACGAAGCTCGTCGACGGCGCCAGCAACGTCGCCGACGAAGTGCTCTTGATGGCCGACAGCAGGGCGCCAAAGAACAGGATCTGCATCGCCAGCGGCATCCTGGTCAGCACGAACGTCGGCAGCAGGCGCTGGTAGTCGTTCCTGGCGATGTCGAGCGCGCTCTGGCCCATGACGATGACGGCGCAGGCGACGATGAACATCGGCACAAAAGCGAACAGGATGTAGCTGGCGCCGCCGATGATGGCGCCGGCGCGCGCGGTGGGGGCGTTCTTGGCCGACATCACGCGCTGGTAGACGTCCTGCTGCGGGATGCTGCCGAACATGATGGTGACGGCGGCGCCGATGAAAAAAGCGATATCGGTGAAGGTTGGTGGCGGCAAAAATTTCCACAAATCGGCCTTGGCCGCCATTGCGATGACCGGCGCCACGCCGCCGGCCAGGTCGGCGCTGAACCAGGCGATGAACGACAGGCCGATCACCAGCACGATCATCTGGATGAAGTCGGTGATCGCCACCGCCAGAAAGCCGCCGGCAACGACGTAGACCAGCACCGCCAAAGTGCCGACGATCATGCCGACGGTTTCCGGCATGGCGCCGTTGGTGAGCACCGAAAACACCAGGCCGAGGGCGGTGATCTGCGCCGCCACCCAGCCGAGGTAGGACAGGATGATCGCCAGCGAGCAAAAAATTTCGATCCCCTTGCCGTAGCGATCGCGGTAATAGTCGCCGATGGTCAACAGGTTCAGCCTGTACAGTTTGGCGGCAAAGAAAATCCCGACTAGGATCAGGCAGGCGCCGGCGCCGAACGGGTCTTCCACCACCGAATTCAGGCCGCCCTGCACGAACTTGGCGGGAATCCCCATCACCGTCTCGGCGCCGAACCAAGTGGCAAACGTGGTGGTGACGACCATGATCAGAGGCAGGCTGCGCCCGGCCACGGCAAAGTCGCTGGTGTTCTTGATGCGGGTGCCGGCCCACACGCCCAGGCCAAGCGTCGCGACCAGGTACAGGACAACAGCAGTAATCAGTGTGGTATTCATGGTTTCCTGCGCGCGCGTCGGGGGATTTTCTGCTTGGAAAATCCGGCGATTATAGCGTTAGTCAGCATTCGTCAGCGGCGGTGGCGATATTGCCATGTTTTGCAAGCGTGCAGGTGGGCGGAACCGGCGGAGTAGAATGGTTTCACGCTCGCTGCGACGGCGAAACTTTCGGGAGGAGTCAAGATGGCGGCAACGACGGTGACGACGGTGGCGTCAACAACGCAGTGGCATGAACGCGCTTCCGCGCTGGCGATCGACGGGCGCGCGTTCATCAACGGCCAGCGCACCCGGGCTGCCTCGGGACAGGTGTTTGACGATCATTCGCCGATCGACGGCCGCCTGCTGGCGCAGGTGGCGCGCGCCGCCTTCGAAGACCGGCGCTGGGCCGGCAAGTCGCCGGCCGCGCGCAAGCGCACCCTGGTCAAGTTCGCCGACCTGATCCTCAAGAACACGGCCGAGCTGGCGCTGCTTGAAACGCTCGACATGGGCAAGCCGATCAAATACAGCCAGAGCGTCGACGTCGCCGCGTGCGCCAACTGCATCCGCTGGTACGGCGAAGCGATCGACAAACTCTACGACGAGATCGCGCCCACCGGCGACGCCAGCCTGGCGCTGATCACGCGCGAGCCGGTCGGCGTGGTGGGCGCCATCGTGCCGTGGAACTACCCGTTGATCATGACGGCCTGGAAGATCGCCCCGGCGCTCGCCGCCGGCAACAGCGTGGTGTTAAAACCGTCCGAAAAGTCGCCATTATCGGCGCTCAGGCTGGCCGAAATCGCGATGGAGGCGGGCATTCCCCCTGGCGTCTTCAACGTCGTGCCCGGTTTCGGCATGGAAGCGGGCGCCGCGCTGGCGCTGCACATGGACGTCGACTGCATCGCGTTTACCGGCTCGACCCTGGTCGGCAAGCGCATCATGCAGATGACCGGGCAGTCGAACCTGAAGCGCGCCTGGTGCGAGCTGGGCGGCAAGTCGGCCAACATCGTCTGCGCCGACTGCCCCGACCTCGATGCGGCGGTGAGCGCGGCGATCGGCTCGATCTATTTCAACCAGGGCGAAAGCTGCAACGCGCCGTCGCGCCTGTTCGTCGAAGAAGCGATCCGGAAGCCATTCCTCGACAAGGCGCTGGCAATGATGCCGCGCTTCCAGCCGGGCGACCCGCTCGACGAGGCAACCGTCATGGGCGCCATCGTCGACGCTGCGCAAATGAGCACGGTGATGGGCTTCATCGAAGCCGGCAAGGCGGCCGGCGCCAGGCTGCTGGCGGGCGGCGAAGCGGCCAGGGTCGACAGCGGCGGCTTCTACATCGCGCCGACGCTGTTCGACGGCGTCGACGGTTCGATGCGCATCGCCCGCGAAGAAATTTTCGGGCCGGTGCTGTCGGTACTCAGCTTTACCGACATCAACGACGCCATCAGGCAGGCCAATGCGACGCCGTACGGCTTGCAGGCGGCGGTATGGACGCGCGACCTGACGAAAGCGATCCAGAGCGCGCGCGCGCTGCGCGCCGGCACCGTCCACGTCAACCAGTACGACGGCGACGACATCACGGTGCCGTTCGGCGGCGTCAAGCAGTCCGGCAACGGCCGCGACAAGTCGCTGCACGCGATCGACAAATACACCGAACTGAAAACGACCTGGATCCGCATCGGGTAAGCCGGCAATCCGCCCAGGCGCCCAGGCTTTCGAGGCCGGCCGGGCTTACTTGCGGCGCTGGTGCAGGGAACCCAGCATCAGCATGCCGAGCATCATCAGCGCCAGCGATTGCGGCTCCGGCACCGCAATCGCCTGCGGCGTGTAGCTTGCGCCCACCGCCAGCAAGTCGGCGTCGGTCACACCGAACACGAAGAACTTGTTGTCGCCGGCGAGGTTGGCGACGAAGTCGTTGTCGTTGGCGACATGCAACGTATGGGTCAGCACGTTACCGAGCATCACATCCTGGCCGAATGCGAGGCCTTCGATCTTGGCCGGCACCTGGCTGGCGCCAATGCCGTTGGCGCCGAGCACGCTGACAATGTCGAGCAGCAGCGTTTTGCTGACCGCTTTCGAGGCAATGTTGCCACTCAGGTTGGTGACGTCCTGGGCACCGGCCAGGTCGATCTTGTACAGCTTCTTGACGACCGCGGTGCTGCCATCGCCCAGGCCCTTGCCGTCACGTTCATCGACAATGAACTGGTGGTCGTTGAGCGCGACAATTTCACTCACGCCCGACCCGGTGCTCAGTTGGTAAGCGTATTGGCGCACGGCGCCGCTGGCGATGTCGATGCTGACGATGCGCACCGTCTTGCCGGTGTCCTGCGCCAGCGGCGCCTGCATGATGCCGATCAGCGTCTTGCCGTCCGGCGTGATGGCCAGCCCTTCCATGCCCTTGTTGGCGACGCGGCCCGAAACGGCATTGTTTGAAATTTCCAGCGTGCCCCGGGCGTTCAGGTTGCCGATGCCGAGGTTGGCCGGCAGCGCGAACGACTTGATGCGCTGACCGGTGGCGCGGTCGAACTGGACTACATACGGGCCATATTCGTCCGAAATGAACACGCTCTTGCCATCGTTGGAAACGCGCACGCCTTCCGGATCGAAGCGGCCGTTGTCGGAGTTCAGCGACGTCTTGTTCGCATCGAAATTGTCGGACCGTCCAGTAAAATAATGGTTGTTGTTGACGGCATTGAGCGCCGGCGTACCGCTGCCGAGGGTGTAGTTGACGGCGCCGACCGTGCCGGTGCCCCGCGCGCCGTAGCCGTAGGCGAGCGCGGTGGCACTCGACAACAGGGTGGTGGCGCTCAAAGTCGGCGTCAGGTTGAACGCCAGGCCGCTGCCGCTGGTGTTGGCGGTCAGCCCCAGGTTCAGCGTCTGGAAGCGCGCAATGTAGGAAGTGGTGTCGTCGACCAGCGGATTGTAGGCGCTGGCGTTGGGGCCGCGGTCCGGCGTGGCGATGAAGCTGTTGCCGCCGACCCAGGCCAGACCCGATCCGACGCCGCCCAGCAGGTTGCCGGCAACGCCGTTTTCCAGCGCGCCCGCCGTTTGGCTGGACAGGTCGCGCTGGATGCCGCTGAGTGTACCGATCGCGATCAGTTGTGGTACGGCATGCGCCGCGCTGACGCATGCCGCGCCCAGCAGTGCTGCCAGGATGTTTTGGTATTTCATGAGGATGCCTTGTCGGTTGATTGCATGAATTATATTAATATCATGACAATACAGTTCATTTATGACAATGAAATGACAAGAAAGCGACAAGAAAATGAGACGTGGCCGCCGTCGGCCTGGCTTATGACCTGGTTTAGGGCAGCGAACGCCGGTTTATATTTTAAAAACAGTGTTCCGGCGCCGGGAAGCTGCGGTCCGTCACCGCATTGACGTATGCGCTGACCGCACCTTCGATGGTGGTGACTTGGCCGTCCATGAAATTTTTGACGAAGCGCGCTTTGCGGCCCGGGAACACGCCCAGCATGTCGTGCATCACCAGCACCTGGCCGGAGCAGTCGGGACCTGCGCCGATGCCGATCGTCGGCATGCCCAGCAGATCGGTGGTCTCCTTGCCGAGGGCGGCGGGAATCGCCTCCAGCACCAGCAGCGAGGCGCCGGCCTGCTGCAACAAAAGCGCGTCGGCCTTGAGCTGGCTGGCACTCTCGAGCGTCTTGCCCTGCACCTTGTAGCCGCCCAACAGGTGCACCGACTGCGGTGTCAGGCCAAGGTGGGCGCAGACCGGCACCGCGCGCTCGGTCAAAAATTTCACGGTGTCGGCCAGCCAGGCGCCGCCCTCGAGCTTGACCATGTGGGCGCCCGCCTGCATCAGCACCACCGCGTTGTCGAACGCCGCCTGCGGCGTGGCGTAGCTGCCGAACGGCAGGTCGGCGACGATCATCGCGTTCTTGCTGCCGCGCGCCACCGCGGCGGTGTGATACGCCACCTCGGCCACCGTCACCGGCAACGTCGACGGGTGGCCGTTGCAGACCATGCCGAGCGAATCGCCGACCAGCAGGATATGGACGCCGCAGCGCTCCATCAGCGCCGCGAAGCTGGCGTCGTAGCAGGTCAGCATGACGATCGGGTTGCCGGTCGCGCGCATCGCGCCCAGCGCCGGGATCGTCACCGCTTTCGGCGCCACTTGCTTGGTTGGCGCCGCCACGTCGGCGCCGGCGCCGGCCATCTCTTTACCTTGCAAATAAGAACTCATTGCTTGTCCTAAAAGTTGAAAACAGACCTGGACTGTAGCGTCATGCCAGTTAGCCGATCCTGCTGATTGCCTGACCGGCCACGGCGGCAACGAACTGGCGCGCCGGGCCGCGGCCGGGCAGCTCGATATCGGGCGCGATCTCGAGCAGGGGCGCCAGCACGAAGGCGCGCTCGTGCATGCGCGGGTGCGGCACGCGCAGCGCCGCCAGGTCGATCAACGCGTCGCCGTACAACAGAATGTCGAGGTCGAGCGTGCGCGGCGCGTTGCGGTACGGCCGTTCGCGCCCGTGCGCCAGTTCAATGGCGTGCAGCGCGGCCAGCAGGTCGGCAGCGTTCAGCTGCGTGTCGATGCAGGCGACAGCGTTGATGAAATCGTCGCCCGACGCGTCGACCGGCGCGCTGCGGTAGGTTGATGAGCGCAACAGCAGCGTGGTGGCCGGCAGCGCGCCAAGGCGCGCCAGCGCATCGTCGACGTTGGCGCGGGCGTCGCCCAGGTTGGCGCCGATGCCGATGTAGGCAATGGTGCTGCGCTCGTCGATCCTGCATTGCTCGTCCATCATGCGTCGCTCGTTTATCATGCGTCGCTCGTTTGTCATTCGTCGCTCGTGGTGCCGCTCATCGCCGATCCGCCCGCGCCAGCGTCGCTCTTGCGCGCGGCGCGGCGCGGCGCGCGCTTCGGTTTGGCGGCGGTTGGCGCGGCCGGGGTGGCCCGGCCGCTGGTGAGCAGGTCTTCGCGTTCGCCGGCGTCACCTTCGTAGAACGCGCTCCACCATTCGCCCAGTTCGGCGTCGATCTCGCCCGACTCGCAGCGCAGCAGCAAAAAGTCGTAGCCGGCGCGAAAGCGCACGTGCTCGAGCAGCTTGTGCGGCGCCTTGCCGGTGCGCCGCTCGAAGCGCGGCTGCATCGACCAGATGTCGCGCATGTCGGTGGCGATCTTGCGCTGCAGCGCCAGCTGTTCGGTCTGGGCGTCGAGCACGTCGTCGGCGGCCAGGTGCAGCGCCGGGATGGCCGGCTCGCCGGCGGCGCGGTAGGCGGTCCATTTTTCCACCACCTGGTGCCACAGCAGCGCGGCAAACAGAAAGCTCGGGGAGACGCCCTTGCCGGCCTTGACGCGCTCGTCGGTCGACGCCAGCGCCAGGGTGACGAACTTCATGCCGATCGGCTGCTCGAGCACGACGTCGAGCAGCGGCAGCAGGCCGTGGTGCAGGCCTTCCTTGCGCAGTTGCTGCAGGCAGGCCAGCGCATGGCCGCTCATGAGCAGCTTGAGCATCTCGTCGAACACGCGGGCGGCCGGCACGTTGTCGATCAACGGCGCCATCACCGCAATCGGCGCGCGCGTGGTCGGCTCGATGGTAAATTGCAGGCGCGCCGCAAAGCGCACCACGCGCAGCATGCGCACCGGGTCTTCGCGGTAGCGCGCTTCGGGCTGGCCGATGATGCGCAGCGTCTTGTCGCGGATGTCGGCGATGCCGCCGTGGTAGTCGAGCACCAGTTCGGTGGCCGGATCGTAATACATCGCGTTGATGGTGAAGTCGCGCCGCATCGCGTCTTCGTGCTGCGGCCCGAAGTTGTTGTCGCGCAGCACGCGCCCGTGTTCGTCCTTGGGCGCATTGGCCTCGCCGGCGCCGCGAAACGTCGTCACCTCGAGCAGGTCCTGGCCGAACATCACGTGGACGATCTGGAAGCGTCTGCCGATGATGAAGGCGCGCCGGAACAGCCGCTTGACCTGCTCGGGCGTGGCGTCGGTGGCGATGTCGAAGTCCTTCGGTTTGATTCCCAGCAGCAGGTCGCGCACCGCGCCGCCGACGACGAACGCCTTGAAGCCGGCCTCCTGCAGCGAGGACGTGACGCGGATCGCATTCGACGACACCAGTTTCGGGTCGATGCCGTGTTCGGCCGGCCCGAGCACGACCGGTTCGGTCGGGTCGCGCACCGGCTTGTCTTTGACGCCGAGGATCTTGCGGATGAGTTTTTTAATCATTGAATAGATAAAGTGAGGGCCAGCCGAGGTTCGTCGCGTGCGTTGCCAGCGCCGCATTGGGATTGGTTGCAACAGGGTGGGTGACGACCGACAGCAGAGGGATATCGTTGTGCGAATCGCTGTAGAAATGGCTGCTCTCAAAAGCCCCTAACGGCTTGCCGATTTTTTCCAGCCAGGCATGGGTGTGAACGACCTTGCCGGCGCCGGACGTCGGCACGCCGAGCAGCTTGCCGGTCAGGTTGCCGTGCGCGTCTTCCTGCGGCACGGCGGCAATCAGGTGGTGCACGCCCAGCGCGGCGGCGATCGGCGCGGTAACGAAGCGGTTGGTGGCGGTGACGATCGCCACCAGGTCGCCGCCGTCGACGTGCTGTTGCAGCAGCGCGCGCGCTTGCGGCAAAATCGCCGGCGCGATCACTTCCGCCATGAACTGGCAGTGCATGGCGTCCAGTTGCGGGCGCGGGAAGCGCGCCAGGGTGCCGAGCGCAAACTCGAGGTATTCGACCGCATCGAGCGTGCCGGCCTGGTACTGGGCGAAAAAATTGTCGTTGGCGCGCTTGAAGGCGACGGCGTCGACGGCGCCGGTGCGCACCAGGAACTGTCCCCACTCGTAGTCCGAGTCGAGCGGCAGCAGCGTGTGGTCGAGGTCAAACAGGGCCAGCTTGTTCATGGTTGTAGGGTTCATGCTGTCAGGTTCATGGCTTAAGGTCGCCTTCGAGGTTGGCCTGCTGCAGCAGGTCGCGCAGCAGCGGCAAGGTGACCGGGCGCTGGGTTTCGAGGGAATACTGGTCGAGCGCGTCCAGCATCGTCGACAGGGAGCGCATGTCGCGCCGAAAATGCGACAGCAGGTAGGGTAACACGCTGGCCGACAGTATCAGGCCGCGGGCGTCGGCGGCATGCGTCAGGGCGGCGATCTTTTCGTCGTCGGACAGGCCGTGGATCTGGTACACCAGGCCCCAGCCCATGCGCGTGCGCAGGTCTTCGCGCACCGGCAGCACCTTCGGCGGCACCGGGCCGGTCGACACCATGTAGGCGCCGTTTTCGCGAATCTGGTTGAACAGCGCGAATGCCTCGATCTGGGCCGCGGGCGACAGCTGCGCGCAGTCGTCGAGCAGGTACAGGCTGACATCGGGCGCATAGGCAAACGCGCTCGCTGGCGCGCCGGCGCCGATGTAGCGCGACGCCGGCGTGGCCGCCAGCGCCTGCAGCAGGTGGGTCTTGCCGGCGGCCGCTTCGCCCCACAGGTAGGCGAAGTGTTCGCGCGAGCTGCGCGAGGCGAACTGATGCATCAGATGCGCCAGTTCGGCGTTGCGTCCCACCTCGAACGTGTCGAGGCTCTGCGCCTGGTCTGCGCCCAAATCGAGCACCAGCTGTTTCATCAGGTTCGTCTCATGGGGTGGGTGTCATACGAGTGGGCCGGTCAGCGGTGTGTACATCAGGCATTATAGAAGCTGCTGCGCAGATAGTGGTGGCGCAAGTGGCGAAACGCCACCATCAGCACGGCCGAGGCCGGCAGCGCGAGCAGCACGCCGACGAAGCCGAACAGCTGGCCGAAGGCGAGCAGGGCGAAGATCACCGCCAGCGGATTCAAGCCGATGCGCTCGCCGACCAGGCGCGGCGTCAGGAAAAAGCCCTCGATGACCTGGCCGGCGCCGTAGATCACGGCCACCGCGATCAGGCCGCTCCAGTCGGCAAACTGCAGCACCGCGGCGATCACGGCCAACACCAGCCCGATGCCGAAGCCGAGGTAGGGAATGAAGACCAGCAGGCCGGTCAGGATGCCGACCGGCAGCGCGACGTCGAAGCCTGCGATCGTCAGCCCGACCGAGTAATACGCCGCCAGCACCAGCATCACCAGCAGCTGGCCGCGCAGGTACTGGGCCAGCAAAATGTTCACTTCCTGGGCCATGGCAACGGTTTGCAGCACCCAGCGGCGCGGCACGGCGCCGCTGATCCGGTCGAGGATCCTGTGCCAGTCGAGCAACAGGTAAAACAGCGCCACCGGGATCAGGATCAGCGTCGCAATCCAGCCCAGCACGCGGGCGCCGCCGATGCGCGCCGACGACAGCACGGTGGTCCAGATTTCGTCGCCGCCGCCGCTGGCGAACTGCTGGGTCAGCAGGCCGCGCAGACCGGCGCCGTCGAGTTTGACCTTGATGCCGATGGCCGCCAGCCGCGGCGTCAGCTGTTCGTCGAGGCGGACCAGGAACGCCGGGATGTGCTCAAGCAGCAGCGGGATTTCGGTTTGCAGCACCGGGATAACGATCAGCACCAGCGCCGACACGGCCGCCATGAACAGCAGCATCACCACCACCACCGCCAGCGCGCGCGGCAGCGGCAGCCGGCCGACGCGGCGCTGGTCGAGGTAATCGACGCCGCCGTTGAGCGCGTAGGCGAGGATGGCGGCGGCGATGAACGGGGTCAGCACCGGCCCCAGCGCATACAGCAAGAGCACGAATGCGAGCCACACAACCAGCCAAAACCCTGTTTGTTTCTGTTCCGGCGTCAAAGAAAATGGCATCTCGTGGTGGTCTGTTTCGGTTAATTGGGTGGAAGACGGGCCGTTTTGATAAAATAGAGGATTGACCAGTTGCGAGCGCTTCGCGCATGCAATTGTTCCGCCGTCTTCCATTTTACCGCTTTCGCTGCCAAATACACCATGAGCCAACCTTCAAATGTTTCACTTTCTTACCGCGATGCCGGTGTCGATATCGATGCGGGCGACGCCCTGGTAGAGGCCATCAAGCCGCTG
>Ga0326734_1000052_pt1 | contig 40299 bp, 35 predicted proteins | sample 15_GP2_1315_FD_207944 | JGI IMG/M metagenome (GOLD analysis project Ga0326734, IMG submission 207944) | Glacier ice microbial communities from Ngari, Tibet, China - 15_GP2_131.5 | ecosystem: Environmental > Aquatic > Freshwater > Ice > Glacier | place: China: Ngari, Tibet | collected 2018-07-18 | reverse complement strand
TGGCCAACATCGGTTCGAGCCAACTCACCATCATCGACGCCCGCGCGCCGGAGCGCTTTCGCGGCGAGAACGAGACCATCGACCCGGTGGGCGGTCATATCCCGGGCGCGAAGAACCGGTTTTTCAATGACAATTTGCAGCCTGATGGCCGCTTCAAGGACGCCGCCGCGCTCAAGGCAGACTTTTCTGCGCTGCTCGCCGATCCGGCCAAGGCTGTGATGCAGTGCGGCTCCGGCGTCACCGCCTGCCACAATCTGCTGGCGCTCGAAGTGGCCGGCATGCCTGGCGCGGCGCTGTATCCGGGATCGTGGAGCGAGTGGTGTGCCGATCCGGCGCGGCCGATGGCGACCGGCTCCAAATAAGCAATGTTTCCTCAAAACCGGGTCAGACCCGTTTTTAATTTTGTAAACGCGACTTTTTACTTTTTTTAAAACGGGTCAGACCCTGGTCCTCTAGTGGCCACGCGTGAGAAACACCACGATCGCCACGCCGAGGCAGATCAACAGCACTTGCGGGATCGACTCGCGCACCGTGGCGCGGCGCTGCATCTGCGGCATCAGGTCGCTGACCGCGATGTAGATGAAGCCGGAAGCGGCAAACACCAGCACGTACGGAATCATCCCGCTGGCGCGATCGAGCGTGAAGTAGCCAAGCAAGCCGCCCGCCACCGCCATCAGGCTGCACAGCAGGTTGAACACGTAGGCGCGCGTGCGCGTGAAGCCGGCGTTGAGCAGCACGATGAAGTCGCCGATCTCCTGCGGGATTTCGTGTGCAATGATCGCCAGTCCGGTGACCAGCCCGAGCTGCGGGTCGGCCAGGAAGGCCGCCGCGATCAGGATGCCGTCGGTGAAATTATGCATGCCGTCGCCGACCAGGATCATCCAGCCCGCCCGCCCCGCTTCGCGCGCATCGTGCCCGTGGGCGTGATGATGGCCATCGCCTTCATGGTGATGGGAGTGGCGCAGGATGGCGAATTTCTCCAGCATGAAAAAGCACAGCAGCCCGGCCAGCAAGGTGGCAAACAGGCTGCGCGGATCGGCGCCGGACTCGAACGCTTCCGGCAGCGCGTGCAGCAACGACGTCGACAGCATGATGCCGACCGACAGACTGACCATGCGCTCAACGACCTTCGACAGCAGCGCGAACGAAAACACCGCCGCGGCGGTGATGCTGAAAACGCCGGCGATGGTTGTCGCCAGCAAAATGGATGTGAGAATCGGGTCGATGGGAATGCCTCGTGAACGCAGCGTTTTGCCATGGTTGCAACCGGGCATTGTACTGTAATCCCGGGCCCGACTCTAGCGCCAGAGTGGCTTGCCGCTCGAAACCGTATTGTGCGCCCGCGGTTGCGACGCCGAACCGTCGCGCCCGCGAAGAGACGGCAAACTTAAGGCGCCAGCGTGAAGTTGACGTTCGACTGGATGGCCACCGCAATGTCGACTGCGGCCACGGATTTTGCGGTGTAGCCGGTCGCCGAAGCCTCGACCTTGTACTTGGCGGTGCCCGGCGTGGTCGTCACGTTCTGGGTGAACACCAGCGGCAAGGTGGCGCTGTACGCGCTGTACTGCGGTGCGGCACGCGGCAGCCTGGCCAGCGTGTAGGCGCCGCTCACCAGGTCGGCGCCCTGGTACTTGATCGTTACCGTCGGGCCGGCCGCGAACGACTGCTTGGCGGCGACATACACAGGTTCAAGGGCGCTGGCAGGCGCCAGCGTCACCACGCCGCTGATCGCGCCACTGGTGCTGGTGGCAAGGTTGATCGGCGCGCTGGTTGTCGACAGCACCGTGGTGCTGGTGGTGGTCGCCACCGGCACGGCGGCCACCACCGACGCGGCGTGGTTGTCGGCCGTGATGACGACGTCGTAGTTGCCCGGCACCAGGCGGGCGAGGAAGAATTCGCCGGTGGCGCTCGGCACGGTGGCGCTGACGATGACGCCGTTCTGCTGCGCCGTCACCGAAACATGGCTGCCCAGCTGCGCCGTGTTGACGGCGCCGGAGATGCCGTTGATGGCGGTCGGAATGACCTTGACGACAGGTTTGAGCATGTATTTGCCGTTGCCGGTGGTGTGCACCGACTTGCAGGCGTCAAAGTCGAGCACGAGGTCGACCCGCTGGCCGGCGACGACGTCGAATTCGTTGACCAGCTTGATGCCCGACTGCGTCGCGCCCGGCGTCACCAGGGTCTGCTCGGCGCTTGATCCGGTCGGAATGACGGAGTTCGCCAGGCCGGCGCCGGCGTTGGCGTCGAGAACCAGCCGCAGCTGGGAATAGTGGCCGGGCGCGAGGGGTGTCTGACCCAGCGTTTCGAGCACGCCGTTGGTCAGATTGAGCAGGTTGATTTTCTTGGCCGGGCTGAGCGTGATGTCGGTCCAGCCGCCATCGAGGTCGCTGGCCGACGCGCTCTGGTGCACCCGCACCTTGTTCACCGTAACGTTGACGGCGTCGAACCCGCAGGCCGGCGCATCCGTCATCGACACCCCGAGCGTGCCCATGGTGGCCGCCGGCGGCGCGCCGCCGGCACTGCCGCCGCCGCAAGCAACAAGGGCGGCCGCGGCGATGGCGGTGGTGGCGAACAAGGCAAGACGGGAAAATGGTGCGCGCATGGTGATGGCCTCTTTACATGATGACGATTCAGGGTCGGGCTTTGCCAGCCTCGACTGCATGAATCACATCATACTATCCATACGGCAATTTATTCGTGCGGCACCGCACTGTAAAACCTTCGCTTACACAAATTACAAGGTGGCGTTGTCACGACGATCATTTGGCGTTGTTTTTTCAGCTCACAGCGTCAACGCACAGCGCCCGCCACCTGCACTGACCGTCAGTGCGCCTCGTCCCAGTTCTTGCCAATCCCGACTTCCGCCAGCAGCGGCACTTTTAAAACGGCAACGCCGGCCATCAACTCCGGCAGTTTTACTTTGACCAGGTCGAGCTCGGCCTCGGGCACTTCCAGCACCAGTTCGTCGTGCACCTGCATGATCATGCGCGTGGCGAGGCCGTTCTGTTCGAGCCAGTTTTGCACCGCGATCATCGCCAGCTTGATCAGGTCGGCGGCGGTGCCTTGCATCGGCGCGTTGATCGCGGCCCGTTCGGCGCCCTGCCGGCGCGGGCCGTTCGGCGAATTGATCTCGGGCAGCCACAAACGCCGGCCGAACACGGTTTCGACGTAACCGCGCGCCTTGGCCTGCAGGCGGGTGTCGTCCATGTACTGCTTGACGCCGGAGAAGCGGGCGAAATACTTGTCGATGTAGCTTTGCGCGGCGGCGCGCTCGACGCCTAAATTGCTGGCCAGCCCGAACGCGCTCATGCCGTAGATCAGGCCGAAGTTGATGACCTTGGCGTAGCGGCGCTGCTCGTTTTGCACCTCGCCCGGCGCCACGCCGAAAATTTCGGCGGCGGTGGCGCGGTGGATGTCCTCGCCGTCGGCGAACGCGCGCAGCATCGCTGCATCGCCCGAGATATGCGCCATGATGCGCAGTTCGATCTGCGAATAGTCGGCCGAGACGATCACGTTGCCGGGGCCGGCAATAAAGGCTTCGCGGATGCGCCGGCCTTCTTTGGTGCGGATCGGGATGTTCTGCAGGTTCGGGTCGTTCGACGACAGGCGCCCCGTCACCGCCACCGCCTGCGCGTAGTTGGTGTGCACCCGGCCGGTGTCGCGGTTGACCATTTTCGGCAGCTTGTCGGTGTAGGTCGATTTCAGCTTCGACATGCCGCGGTATTCGAGCAAAATTTTCGGCAGCGGAAAATCTTCGGCCAGCTTTTGCAGCACTTCTTCGTCCGTCGACGGGGCGCCGGTCGGCGTCTTCTTGATCACCGGCAGCTGCAATTTTCCGAAGAAAATTTCGCCGATCTGCTTGGGCGAGCCGAGATTGAACGGGCCGCCGGCCAGCTCGTAGGCTTTCTGCTCGAGCTCCATGATGCGCGCGCCCAGCTCGCTTGACTGCAGCGCCAGCAGCGCGGCGTCGATCAGCACGCCGTTGCGCTCGATTTTTTGCAGCACCACCGAGGTCGGCAGTTCGATGTCGCGGTAAATATGGGCCAGTTTCGGGTCGCTCTCGACGTGGCCTTTCATCGCCTGATGCAGCCGCAAGGTGATGTCGGAGTCTTCGGCGGCATATTCGGTGGCGCGCGCCAGTTCGACCTGGTCGAAGCAGATCTGGCCGGCGCCCTTGCCGCACACTTCGGCAAACGCAATCGTCGTGTAGCCGAGGTGGCGCAAGGCCATGTTGTCCATGTCGTGCGGCTTGTGCGATTCGAACACGTACGACTGCAGCAGCGTGTCGTGAACGATGCCGCGCAAGGCGACGCCGTGGTTGGCGAAGATGTGGCTGTCGTATTTGAGGTTTTGGCCCAGTTTCGGCTTGTCCGGGTTTTCCAGCCATGGCTTCATCCTGGCCAGCACCAGTTCACGTGGCAGTTGCTCGGTGACGCCGGCGTAGCGGTGGGCGACCGGGATGTAGGCGCCCTTGCCGGCCTCGACGGAAAGCGAGATGCCGACCATTTGCGCCGTCATCGGTTCGAGCGACGTGGTTTCGGTGTCGACCGAGGTCAGCGCGGCACTATCGATCAGCGCCAGCCATTTGTCCAGTTGCACTTCGGTGGTGACGGTTTCGTAGTCGCCGCGGATGACCGGCACCAGTTGCGGCGCACCGAACAAATCGCCCTCGGGCGAATTCTTGGCCGGCCCCTCGGCGCGGCCGGCGTTCGGGCTGCCGACGATGTCGCGCAGCAGCGACTTGAAGCCGTAGCGCTGGAAAAAGTCGCGCAGGCCGTCCATGTTTTCCGGCTTGCCGACCAGCGAATCGGCGATCGACACCATGTGGGCCGACAGGTCGCAGTCGGTTTTCACGGTGATCAAGGCGCGGCCCTGCGGCAGCCAGGCCAGCGCGCCGCGCAAATTCTCGCCCACTGCGCCGCCGATGCTGGCGGCGTTGTGCATCACCCCCTCCAGGCTGTCATGCGCGGCCAGCCATTTGAGCGCCGTCTTCGGACCGCACTTCATCACGCCGGGGATGTTGTCGACGGTGTCGCCGATCAGCGTCAGGTAATCGACGATGCGCGCCGGCGGCACGCCGAACTTGGCCACCACGCCGGCTTCGTCGAGTGTTTCGTTACTCATCGTGTTGATCAAGGTGACCTTGTCGTTGACCAGTTGCGCCAGGTCCTTGTCGCCGGTCGAGACGATGGTGTTCATGCCCATTCTCGTTGCCTGCACCGACAAGGTGCCGATGACGTCGTCCGCTTCGACGCCGTCGACCATCAGGATCGGCCAGCCCATGTGACGCACCGCCTCGTGGATCGGCTCGATCTGCAGCCGCAGGTCGTCCGGCATCGAAGCGCGCGTCGCCTTGTACTCGGGATACATGTCGTCGCGGAACGTCTTGCCTTTGGCATCGAATACGCAGGCGATGAACGCCGCAGGGTAATCGGCGCGCAGCCGGCGCAGCATGTTGACCATGCCGTGCATGGCGCCGGTGGGATGGCCGTCCGCGCTGCGCAAGTCCGGCAAGGCGTGGAAAGCGCGGTACAGGTAACTGGAACCGTCGACTAACAAGAGAGTATTTTGCATGGTGCTGACTAAGGGGTTAAGCTGAGTATGGGGTTAAGCTGGGCAAGGGGTTAAGCTGGGCATGGGATCAAGCTGGACATCGGATCAAGCTGGAAGGCGTGCCGGCTTGGCGCGGCGCAGTACCTGTCGGACCACCCGCCATTATCGCAGAATCGGGCTTGAAGAAAACGCAACGATGCGCAACGGCGTATGCTCCTTGCATGGGAAGCAATTCGACACGTTTCACTGGCGAGTGTGTCGATTTGTTACAATGAGATATAACGAATGACAAGGTGAATCACCATGGCACGCACTACTTCTGTCGGAAAAATATTGTTGCTCGGCACGCTGGCGTACGCCAGCCTTGCCCAAGCGCAGCAAGCCCCGAGCTCGGCGCCGCCCAAGCTCGAACGCATCGAAGAAGGCAGCGGGACGCCGATCACGGTCACGCCGAAGCAGCGCAACGACGCCAACCGCAGCGGCACCAGCATCAATGAAAAGCGCGAAGGCGGCCGGGTTACCGAAGTCGAGGTCACCACCGGCGGCAGCAGTTATACGATGAAAGGAGCGGCCCCGGGCTCGGTCGCCCAGACCGGCGACGCCACCGGCAGCACGCTACGTCCGCCGCAATGGAAGGTGATGGAGTTCGACCTGTTCAAGAAGAAACAGAAGGACGGCGAGGAAGCGGACGCAGGCACGGCGAATGCGCCGCCACCGCTGCCACTGCCGCCGCCGGCTGCGATCAAACAATAAGCTGCCGGCACCCCGGCATGGCGCGCCTGGCGTGCTGTGCCGGGGTGTCCCGGTGTTCCGATATTCCGGTATCCCCCTCTTTTTATCCTTCGCTTGCACATGGCAGTTTTTACCGCGGTCAGTCTGGACGATCTCACGCCCTGGATCGAACAATTTTCTCTTGGCAAAGCAATCGCGATCAAAGGCATCGCTTCCGGCATTGAGAACAGCAATTTTTTCATCACCACCGACAGCGGCGAAGCCGTCCTGACGATTTTTGAAACCCTCGGTTTCGAGCAATTGCCGTTTTATCTGCAGTTGATGCGCCATCTTGCCGAACGCGGCGTGCTGGTGCCGGCGCCGGTGCCCAACAAGCACGGCGAACTGGTGGTGGCGCTGCACGGTAAGCCGGCCGCCATCGTCAGCAAACTCGACGGCAGTTCGCAAATGGCTCCGCAACCGGCCCACTGCGCCGCGGTCGGGGCGATGGTGGCCAAGATGCACCTGGCGGCGCGCGACTTTCCGCTGGTCCAGCCGAATCTGCGCGGCCTCGCGTGGTGGCAACAGACCGCCCCGCGCGTGCTGCCTTTTCTCGACGACGCCAAGGCAACGCTGCTGCGCGCCGAGATCGATTTCCAGCAAGCGTACACCGCTGGCGCCACGTACCGGCAGCTGGCGCGCGGACCGGTGCATGCCGACCTGTTCCGCAACAACGTGATGTTCGACGGCGAGCGCCTGACCGGCTTTTTCGATTTCTATTTTGCCGGCTGCGACACCTGGCTGTTCGATCTTGCCGTCACCGTCAACGACTGGTGCGTCGACCAGGACAGCGGCGTGCTTGACGCACCCCGCGTCGATGCGCTGTTGAAAGCCTACCACGCGGTACGCCCGTTCACGCAGGCCGAGCAACTGTCGTGGCAAGCGATGCTGCGCGCCGCCGCGCTGCGTTTCTGGCTGTCGCGCCTGTATGACCTGCACCTGCCGCGCGAAGCCGAAATGTTGACGCCCCACGATCCAAGCTATTTCGAACGCATCTTGCGCGAACGCATTGCCACGCCGGCGTACGGGCTGCCGGCGTACGGGCTCCCGGCATGAGCGCGATTCCCGCAAAAGCCGGCTGGTCCTGGCTGAAACAGGGCATGAACCTGTTCCGCAAGCAACCGGCGGCATTGACCACCCTGCTGTTCGCCAACGTGCTGTTCAGCTTTACCATCGGTGCGGTGCCGCTGCTGGGCCAGATTGTTGCGGTGGTGTTGATTCCATCGCTGAGCATGTCGTTCATGCAGGCCTGCCTGATGATCGATCACGGCCAGCGCGTTACGCCATTGGTGCTGCTGACCGGTTTTCGCAAGCCGGCCGTCATCAACCTGTGCAAGATCGGCATGGCGTACCTGCTGGTCACCGCGCTGCTGACCCTCATCGCTTACCTGACGCTTGGCGAAGGGTTCTGGAAGCAGGCGGCCAGCCCGGCCGTGCCGGCCGTGCTGGACCGCACCGACATGCTCGGCGTGCTGCTCATTGCGGTGTTGCAAATCGGCACCGTCATGGCGCTGTGCTTCGCCTCGCCGCTGGCGTTCTGGCAGAAGATGCCGCCCGGAAAAGCGATTTTCTACAGCTTCTTCGCGGTGGTGCGATCGGCGCGCGTGTTCCTGCTGATGCTGATGGCGTGGTTCGGCATTTTCATCAGCGCCAGCATCGTGCTGTTGATGGTGTTCGGCAGCGGCTCGCCAGGCCGGGTGGCGATTACCTGGCTGGGCTTTCTGTTCATCCTGCTGCTGCAATGCGCGATGTATGCCGGCTACCGCCAGATTTTCGGCGTCCCCGATCTGAACGCCAAGCCGGGCGCCGTAGTGTGATGGCATTGCGCCAGCGGCGCGCAATGTTACACTGCGCGTTAATAGAACAGGCACACCAGGAACCGACATCACATGAACACGACTACCAAGCCAGCAGCCAAAAAACGCCCGGAATCCGCCGCCAAGCCATCGACATTGGCAGCGCCGGCGCCGAAAAAACGCCTTGAACCGAGCGCCGAGCGCGCGGCCAATCCCTTCCTCGACGGCGAGCTCTACACACGCACCCGCGAGTACAGCCCGCGCGAAGCGATCTTTTCGAAAGAGATGAAGGCGATCAACGAACGCGGCGCCGGCAAGCGCAACCGCGATCCGCTGCAGGCGCCGTCGCTCAAGCCCCTGCTCGGCATGGTCAAGAAGGGGCTGACGCTCAAGGACATGTTCGGCAAGCTCATCGCCGGCACCGACAAGGGCTTGTGGGAAGGCTGGCTGGAGACGTTCGGCCTCGAGATCCGCTCGGTCAATTACGCGCCAAGCGGCAAGCGCAACGCCGTCCTCGCGCTCGACCTGGGCATCACCTCGAAGGCCAATGCGCTGTTCGCCAAGGAAGGCGTGCCGAACTGGCGCAGCCTGGTGGTGGAAGACTGCGCCGAGCTGAAAATCCGGCATGCGACGGAAAAAACGCCGTTCGCCGCGTGCGCCGTTTTCTACCTGGACAAGTAAGGACAACAAGGAATAAGGAGAAATACGCATGATCGCGAAAAAGCCGGACGCCGCCCGCCTCGACAAGATCGTCGCCGACGCCCGCCGCGCCGCTGACACGCGCGAACTGGGGTACCGCGAACGGTCACTCAAGATGTATCCGTGGATCTGCGGGCGCTGCATGCGTGAATTCACCCACGCCAATGTGCAGCAGCTGACGGTGCATCACCGCGACCACAATCACAACAACAACCCGCCCGACGGCAGCAACTGGGAACTGTTGTGCCTGTATTGCCACGACAACGAACACTCGCGCTATCTGGAAGCCGACCGCGGCGCCGGGCTGCAGGCGCCCGAAATGCAGGCGGCGACCCACAATCCGTTCGCCGCGCTGGCCGGCCTGATCAAGAAGAAGGACGCGGGTTAGCGCGCCTTGCGCGCTCAAGACGCGTTCTTTTCACGCAGCGTCGAAGCCGATGCCGACACACCCGGCGCCGTCTGGCGCTTGGCGCCTGGGCATCATCCGCTGGCGACGCGCCCCCCTACCGCCCCACCCGCTCCAGCTTGGCCACCGACAAATCGAGCACCTTCATCCCCGCGCGGCCGAAATTGATCTGCGCGCGGGCGTTGCTGCCGCCGCCTTCGATGTTGACGATGACGCCTTCGCCGAACTTGGCGTGGGCCACCGATTCACCGATGCGCCAGCCGGGCCCGGCTTGTTTTTGCGTGATTTGCTGGGCGATCTTGTTGTCGGAGCCGGCGCCGGCGCTGGTGAACTTGGCGTCGTCCCATGCCGACTTCTTGTTGCCGAACCAGTGGGATTGGACGCGCGGCGAAATCCACTTGAGCGACGCTTCCGGCAGCTCGTCGAAGAAGCGCGACTTCATGTTGTAGCGGGTCTGGCCGTGCAGCATGCGCTGCTGGGTAAAGCTCATGTACAAGCGCTTTTTGGCGCGCGTGATCGCCACGTACATCAGGCGGCGCTCTTCGTCGACGCCGTCGAGCTCGCGCGAACTGCTCTCGTGCGGGAACAGGCCTTCTTCCAGGCCGGTAATGAAAACGGCGTCGAATTCGAGACCCTTGGCCGAGTGCACCGTCATCAGCTGCACCGAATCCTGGCCGGCCTGGGCTTGGGCGTCGCCCGCTTCGAGCGAGGCGTGCGACAGGAACGCCGACAGCGGCGACATCACGCTCGGCAGGGGCGCGTCGGCGTCCAGAATCTCGATGCCGTCGCCGTTCAGAATTGCCGCGTCCGCCTGGGTGTCGGCGCGCGGCCCCAGGTGCGCCGGCGCGCCTTGGCCAAAACCTTCTTCCTGGACGAACTGGGTTGCCGCGCTGACCATCTGCTCGAGGTTTTCGATGCGGTCGGCGCCTTCTTTTTCAAGGCCGTAATGGGTCAGCAAGCCGCTCGCCTCCAGCACCACATGCACCATTTCAGGCAAGGCCAGCTGCTGGGTCTCGAAGCGCGCGCCCTCGATCAGCTTGACGAAGGCGCCGAGCGAAGAACCGGACTTGCCGGACACGTACGGCACCGCCGCGTACAGCGACACCTGGTATTGCTCGGCTGCCGCCTGCAGCGTTTCGATCGAACGCATGCCGATGCCGCGGGTCGGAAAATTGACCACGCGCAGGAAAGCCTGGTCGTTGTTCGGGTTGTCCATCAGTTGCAGGTAGGCGATGGCGTGCTTGACCTCGGCGCGCTGGAAGTAGCGCTGGCCGCCGTACACGGTGTACGGCAGCGCGGCGGCGAACAGCGCGTGCTCGATGACGCGCGACTGCGCGTTGGAGCGGTACAAAATCGCGATCTGGCTGCGCGCGACGCCGTCGGCGACCAGGCTCTTGATCTCGTCGATCAGCCACTGGGCTTCTTCGAGGTCGGACGAAGCTTCGTAGATGCGCACCTGCTCGCCGTGGCCGGCGTCGGTGCGCAGGTTCTTGCCGAGCCGCTTGGTGTTGTTGGAGATCAAAAGGTTGGCGCTGTCGAGGATGTGGCCGTGCGAGCGGTAATTCTGCTCCAGCTTGATCAAATTCTCGACCCGGAATTCGCGTTCGAACGCGCTCATGTTGCCGACGTTGGCGCCGCGAAAAGCGTAGATGCTCTGGTCGTCGTCGCCCACCGCGAACAGCGCGCCGCCGACCTGCTCGCCATGGCCGGCCAGCAGTTTGAGCAGATTGTATTGCAAGTCATTGGTGTCCTGGAACTCGTCGACCAGAATGTGCTTGAAGCGCGCCTGATAATGCGCGCGCAGCGGCGCGTTGCGCTGCAGCAGCTCGAACGAGCGCAGCAGCAGCTCGGCGAAATCGACCACGCCTTCGCGCTGGCACTGGAAGTCGTACAGTTCATACAATTCGACCATCTTGCGCTCGATCGGATCATGCGCTTCGACCATGTTGGCGCGCTGGCCCTGGTCCTTGGCGTTGTTGATGAAATACTGCAAGGTTTTGGCCGGGTATTTTTCATCATCGACGTTGTTGGCCTTGAGCAGTCGTTTGATCATCGACAACTGGTCTTGCGAGTCGAGGATCTGGAACGCCTGCGGCAAGGCGGCGTCGCGGTAATGGGTGCGCAAAAAGCGGTTGCACAAGCCGTGGAAGGTGCCGATCCACATGCCGCGTGTGCTCACCGGCAGCATTGCCGACAGGCGCGTGAGCATTTCCTTGGCCGCCTTGTTGGTAAACGTCACCGCCATGATGCCGGCCGGCGACACCTGCCCGGTCTGGATCAGCCAGGCGATGCGGGTGGTCAGCACGCGCGTCTTGCCGGAGCCGGCGCCGGCCAGGATCAGTGCACTTTGTTGGGGCAAAGTGACGGCGGCAAGTTGTTCGGGATTGAGATTGTGAAGGAGATTCTGCATCGCGTCATTATAACTGGCAAGGTGTGTCGCGCTGGCGCCGTCGCCGCCGAAACCGCCATCGGGCTTGACGGTGTTTGGCTCTGCGGCCGCAGTTTCTACCGCCCGGGCACAATGTCGACGCCGATCTGTTCGGCCAGCAGCAAAACCTCGTCGTAAGCCTTGGCATCGCTGACGAGATTGCGCGATGCGGCGGCCAGTTGCAGGACGCCTTGCTTGAGGCGGTCGCCGAACAGCATCAGCGCCTGGGCGCTGTCGTCCTGGCGTGAAGTCCAGCACATGCCCTGCACCTCCGGGCATTGCGTGTGAATTGCCGCAGCCCACTGCCTGGTGATCGGGTACTGATCCTTCTCGGTATCGATGATCTGGTTTCTGGCGACGCCCAGTTTGCGCAGTGCCTTGCTGCGCAAGTCAGCAAGAATCAGGTCCGCACCGGGCGTAACTTGCGAGTGGACTTGTCCGACAATTTTTCTCTTGTCGAGCGTCTTCAGGCCAGGTGCAAAAGGAACGTCATGAAACACCGTTTCCATCGCTGCGCACGCGAAAGTTGATCCGCCGTAAAGGGTCGGAACGGACTCACCCAAAGCGTCTTTGATCGGACTGAAGCGGGCATTGCCATTCAAGCCCGGATTGAATTGATCACCGGCATAGTGGTCCTGGTGCACCCGATGAATGATCGTGTCGAGTGACCATTTCATCGTGGAAACAGTCACGGTCGCGGGAGGCGGCATCGCCATGCCTGCTTCAGCCATGCGCAATTTCCTGGACCTCATCCTCAGCCGCCGCAAGCACACGGTGCGGCGCCGATGCCATCAGATCCTGGGGACGTTGACCGCCCAAAAAGCTGTTTGCAGACTGGAACCAATAAGCCATCCCCCATCCATCCTTGATGACGTCCAGAACGTGAATGACGGCAGCCATTGATTTTAACGGCCGGTAACCATTGTCCGGGTCAAGTCCAAACGTGGGATAGTAATCGACCCCGTTGTGGCGAATCGCAAAAATGGCGCCTGCGCGCTTCCATTTACCCGGCGGCACGCTCGGATTGGTCGTGCTGAAGCCCGCAACCTCTGCAATTTGCGGGGCGGTCATCCAGTCGCGTGATTTCAGGATTGCCGTGCGTGCACGCGCCAACATGGCGGCTTCCTTCAACTCGTGCGGCTCCGGCACCATCTTCGGCACCAGCGCCTCGACGATGGTCTCGAGCGCATGCTGATGGCGAATCGCCACCATATCGCGCAGAAACGGCGCGAGCTTGGCCAGTGTCTCGACAATGGACCCGGCTTCACGCGCCGAGCCACTGTGCACAGTGAAGGCGACCACCTGCTCAGCGTTGAGGCCATCCAACTGTCGGCGAACCTCGTCAGGCGAGCCCGTAATGGCGGCGACGCCGCAGTGCTCTGGATGCTTCAACCTTGAATTCATGACAATTTTTTGATTAGCGTGATTAGCTGAATTTAATAATATCCCAAATAACCCCGTGTTGCCATGTGTACGCACCAAACGATCTGTTTTTTTGCAGATACGCCGCTGCCGGCGCCAGCGTGCCGAAGCCGGCACAGGCGCCGGCAGGCGCTACAACAATGGGGGCAAGCTGGCGCATGGACAATCACGCCAGATCGTTCACGCTGCCATAGAGTTTTTGACAACGCAATGGCTGCATGGCGGTCGGGGTCTGCGGCCGGATTCTGGAAAGGCACGGGGCGGTCGCACATGCGGCGCGCCACGTTGTCCGAAATTGGCCTACTTTGTCGTCATACTCATAATAATTTCGGCTGGCGGGGGCACAATAGTCGCGCCAGATGTCAACGTCACATGATCGTAGCGGTATTTTCTGCACTCAAGGAGATTCAAAAATGCTAAACCGAGTAGTTACAGTGGCCGCGCTCGCGGTCGGCGGCATGATACTGTCCAAGCAACTCAAGAAAGGCCGCAATGCTCAAGGCGCCTCGTCGATCGAGGAGTCGATCGAAATCAACGTACCGGTCAGTACCGCGTACAACCAGTGGACCCAGTTCGAAGATTTTCCGCAGTTCATGAAAAACGTGCTCGAGATCAGGCAGGTTGACAACAAGCACTTGCACTGGCGCGCCAAGGTGGGCCTGGAAGAAAAGGAATGGGATGTCGAGATCACCGAGCAGATTCCGGACAAGCGCATCGCCTGGCGCAGCGTCAGCGGTCCGCGCAACGGCGGCGTGGCCACCTTTCACAAAATCTCCGGCAACGTCACGCGCATCATGCTGCAGATGGATTATGAACCGGATGGCGTGCTCGAAACGCTGAGCGACGCAATGGGAGCGGTGCGGATGGAAGCGCGCACTGGCCTGCAGTGCTTGAAAGAAATGCTGGAGAAGCGCGGCAGCGAAACCGGTGCCTGGCGCGGGAAAATCGCTCAGCACTGATGCGCGCCAGATCATCAGACAAGCAGTCCACGCGACCAACGAATAGGCGCTGAAAGCACACAAGCGCACCCGAAGCCTGGCTCCGGGTGCGCTTGTTTTTTGGCGGGTACTTTAGTAAATGACCACCGAGCGGATCGATTCGCCGCTCTTCATCAGATCGAAGCCCTCGTTGATGCGATCAAGTGGCAGCCGGTGGGTGATCAGGTCGTCGATGTTGATCTTGCCTTCCATGTACCAGTCGACGATTTTCGGCACATCGGTGCGCCCGCGCGCGCCGCCAAAGGCCGAGCCTTCCCATTTGCGTCCGGTGACCAGCTGAAATGGCCGGGTGCTGATTTCGGCACCGGCTTCGGCGACGCCGATGATGATGCTGCGGCCCCAGCCCTTGTGGGTGCACTCCAGCGCCTGGCGCATCAGCTTGGTATTGCCGACACACTCGAAGCTGTAGTCGGCGCCGCCGTCGGTCAGCTGCACGATCGCATCGACAACGTTTTCCGTTGTCTTGGCGTTGACAAAGTGCGTCATGCCGAACTTGCGCGCCATTGCCTCGCGTTCGGGGTTCAGGTCGACGCCGATGATCTTGTCGGCGCCGACCATTTTCGCACCCTGGATCACGTTCAGGCCAATGCCGCCGAGGCCGAACACGACCACGTTGGCGCCCGCCTCCACCTTGGCGCTGAACAGCACCGCGCCAATGCCGGTGGTGACGCCGCAGCCGATGTAGCAGATCTTGTCGAACGGCGCATCCGAGCGCACCTTGGCCAGGGCGATTTCCGGCACCACGATGTAGTTCGAAAAAGTCGACGTGCCCATGTAGTGAAAAATCGGCTTGCCGTCGATCGAGAAGCGGCTGGTGGCGTCCGGCATCAGGCCGCGGCCCTGGGTCGAACGGATCGACTGGCACAGGTTGGTCTTTTGCGACAGGCAGAACTTGCACTGGCGGCACTCCGGCGTGTACAGCGGAATCACGTGGTCGTTCTTGCGCAGGCTTTTGACGCCCGGGCCGACATCGACCACGACGCCGGCGCCTTCATGGCCGAGGATGGAAGGAAAAATGCCTTCCGGGTCGGCCCCGGACAAGGTGTAGTAATCGGTGTGACAGATGCCGGTTGCCTTGATTTCAACCAGCACCTCGCCCTCTTTCGGCCCTTCGAGCTCGACTTCCTCGATCGTCAGCGGCTGGCCCGCCTTCCATGCAATCGCTGCCCTGGTTTTCATAATGCTCCTGTAGTTGATGAAATGGTGATGCGTTCGTGATGCGATCGTAAGGAGATCGTGCGCGGCCGGGACCGCACGCCGTGGTCATCATATCAAGCGCCGGGCAAGCTTGCTTGCCGGGTGGAAAGTGCCGGATGCCGTTTGCAAAGAAAGTCGGCGCAGTGGCGCCCGTCAGCTTGCAATCGGCTGCAGCGGAAAGGCGGCGCTGGCGGCGCAGCCACTGCCCTGTCATCTATAATGTTCGTTTTCGCAAAACACACACGCCACCATCATGGAATTAGCCAAGTCTTTCGAGCCAGCCGATATTGAACAGTTCTGGCGCAACGAGTGGGAACAGCGCGGCTATTTCGCCGCCTCCACCGACGCCGACAAACCGTCGTTCAGCATCCAGCTGCCGCCACCGAACGTGACGGGCACCTTGCATATGGGGCACGCTTTCAACCAGACCATCATGGATGGCCTGACCCGCTATTACCGCATGCGCGGCTTCAATACCGCCTGGATTCCCGGCACCGACCACGCCGGCATCGCCACCCAGATCGTCGTCGAGCGCCAGCTCGACGCGCAGAAGATGTCGCGCCATGACCTCGGACGCGAAAAATTCGTCGAAAAAGTGTGGGAGTGGAAGGAAAAATCGGGCAACACCATCACCGGCCAGATGCGCCGCATGGGCACCTCGCCCGACTGGGCGCGCGAATATTTCACGATGGACGAGCCGCGCAGCAAAGTGGTCACCGAGGTGTTCGTGCGCTTGTTCGAACAAGGCCTGATCTACCGCGGCAAGCGGCTGGTGAACTGGGACCCAGTGCTGGGCACCGCGGTGTCGGACCTGGAAGTGGCGCAGGAAGAGGAAGACGGTTTCATGTGGTACATCCGCTACCCGCTGGCCGACGGCAGCGGCCACATGACGGTCGCCACCACCCGCCCTGAAACCTTGCTTGGCGACGTCGCCGTGGCGGTCGATCCGACCGACGAACGCTACACTGCCCTTGTCGGCAAAATGCTCAAACTGCCGCTGACCGGGCGCGAAATCCCGGTCATCGCCGACGAGTACGCCGACAAGGCATTCGGCACCGGCTGCGTCAAAATCACGCCGGCCCACGACTTCAACGACTACGCCGTCGGCCAGCGCAACAAGCTGCCGATGATCTGCGTGCTCACGCTCGACGCCAAGATCAGCGACGACGCGCCGCCCGCCTACCGCGGCATGGACCGCTTCGCCGCGCGCAAGCAGATCGTCGCCGACCTCGACGCGCTCGGCCTGTTGCAGGAAGTCAAGCCGCACAAGCTGCAAGTGCCGCGCGGCGACCGTACCGGCGTGGTGATCGAGCCGATGCTGACCGACCAGTGGTTCGTCGCGATGAGCAAACCGGCGCCGGAAGGCACGCGTTTTCCCGGCAAGTCGATCGCCGAAGTGGCGCTCGACAAAGTGGCAAACGGCGAAATCAAGTTCGTGCCGGAAAACTGGAGCAGCACCTACAACCAGTGGCTGGGCAATATCCAGGACTGGTGCGTGTCGCGCCAGTTGTGGTGGGGCCACCGCATCCCGGCCTGGTACGACGATTGCGGCAACATCGTCGTCGCACGCAGTGAAGAGGAAGCGCAGGCCAAGGCGAAAGCTGCCGGCATTACCGGCGTGCTGCGCCGCGATGACGACGTGCTCGACACCTGGTTTTCGTCGGCGCTGGTGCCATTTTCGACCATGGGCTGGCCGGAGGAAACGCCGGACATGAAGATGTTCCTGCCGTCGTCGGTGCTGGTGACCGGTTTTGACATCATCTTTTTCTGGGTCGCGCGGATGGTGATGATGACCACCCATTTTACCGGCAAGGTGCCGTTCGATACCGTCTATGTGCACGGCCTGGTGCGCGATTCGCAAGGCCAGAAGATGTCGAAGTCGAAGGGCAACACGCTCGACCCGATCGACCTGATCGACGGCATCGGCATCGAGGAACTGGTCATCAAGCGCACCACCGGCCTGATGAATCCGAAGGACGCCGCCAAGATCGACAAGGCGACGCGCAAGGAATACCCGGCCGGCATTGCCCCCTATGGCACCGACGCGGTGCGCTTCACGATGGCCAGTTACGCCTCCCTCGGGCGCAGCATCAACTTCGACCTCGGTCGCGCCGAGGGCTATCGCAACTTTTGCAACAAGCTGTGGAACGCCACCCGCTTCGTGCTGATGAATACCGAAGGCCACGATTGCACGGCAGTGGCGAACGCCAGCGACGCCGACCTGTCGATGGCCGACCGCTGGATCATCTCGCTGCTGCAGCGCGCCGAGCAGGACGTGGCGAAAGGCTTCGAGGACTACCGCTTCGACAACATCGCCGCGACCATCTACAAGTTCGTCTGGGATGAATACTGCGACTGGTACCTGGAAGTGGCCAAGGTGCAAGTCCAGCATGGCACCGAAGGCCAGCAGCGCGCCACCCGCGCCACCTTGCTGCGGGTGCTCGAAGTGGTGCTGCGCATGGCCCATCCGATCATTCCGTTCGTCACCGAAGCGCTGTGGCAGAGCGTCGCCCCGCTGGCCGGCAAGACGCTCGATGCGGCCGGCGACTCGATCATGCGCCAGCCGTATCCGCAAGCCGATCCTGCGCGGATCGATGCCGGCGCCGAGCAATGGATGGCGCAACTGAAGGCGCTTGTAGACGCCACCCGCAACCTGCGCGGCGAGATGCAGATTTCTCCATCGGTGCGGGTGCCGCTGATCGTCGAGGCGGCCGACGCCGCCGGCAAGGCGCAGTTGCACGATTTCGCCCGCTATGTGCAGGCGCTCGGCAAGCTGTCGGAGGTGCAAGTCGTCGATGCGCTGCCGGAGTCGCCGGCGGCGGTGTCGATCGTCGGCACCACCAAGCTGATGCTCAAGGTCGAAATCGACGTCGGCGCCGAGCGCGAGCGCCTGGCCAGGGAAATCGCCCGCATCGACGGCGAGATCGCCAAGGTCAATGGCAAGCTGGGCAACGAAAGTTTCGTCGCGCGCGCACCGGCCGCCGTGGTGGCGCAAGAAAATGAACGGTTGGTGAATTTTTCAGCGACCATCGCCAAGCTGCGCGAGCAGATTGGCAAACTGCCTGCGGCCTGATTTTATCCGTGCGTCGCGGTGAGCCAACTGGCGATCAGCGTGCATCCGCACGCGCACCGATGGCCGTGCAAAGCCACTTGCCGGCCACCGACCGTGTACGTCGCCGCGCCTTCCAGGATGTCGTTCACGCCGTGCCCGGCCCGGGGGCAGCTCACCTGATCGCCGACACGCGCGATGCCGACGCCTTCAATGGTGTGGGTGGCTGACGCGCTGATCACAACGCCGCCATGGGATGTTTGATCGCCTAACCGCACGACAGCAAGTGGCATGGTTTTTCCTTATGTGGACGGTAGCCTTTACCAACGGTCTCGGGAGCTGGCGCGCACGTTATGCACGGCCTTCATGCAAGATCGCTGTCGGCGTCGGCATTAACCTTGTCGAGGCTGGCGTACGCGTATTTCTCGCTTCCGCCAAGATAAATCGCCCGCGGATCGGAGGGCAAGGTCGCGTCTTTCGCAAAGCCGGCAAGCGAGTCATGCACGTAACGATCAAAAAATTCGATAATGATCTTATCCGTCAGCCCGACCAGGCCTTTTTTACCAAGGCCAAGGTCATATTCGTTCTCGTAGGCCGTCATCATGGCCAAATAATGCGGACGCAATTGCTTGCGTATGCCCGGGTCTGGCACCGCCCTGCCGAACTGCGGCTGGCTGTAGACAGCATGAATTGCGCGCGCGTCTGCCAGCAACTGCTTGTCGTACATGTCGAGTGCGGCTTGCAAACCGGTGTCATTCGGCAAGGCATCAAGTTTGGCTTTGGCGCGCAACAGGTTGTCTTGGGTATCATCCTGTTCTTCTTGGGCTGCGGCAAATTTCTGATCATATTGAACCAATTTCTCCCTGTTCTTTGGCAAACCAAAAATAATGCTTTCCTTGAATGCTTGCCGTTGTAACTTCGCTATATTAAGGTTCTTTAGAGCGGCGTCATTTTTCACTTCCAAGGTACGGATTTCCTGTCTCAGCACAGGTTCTTCGCCTTTAAAAACGGTGGCATTCCTATTGACATTCTCGGCTTCGGTACGATCACCTTTTTCTTTGCTATGTATTGCCCGAAACCGCCAGGCGTAATACTGCGCCATATGTGCATTGAAAAGGTCACCCAACGTCGCAGTGGCCGTGACGTAACTCACGTAATATGCATATTTTTTTAACAATGAAGGGTCGATATAAAAATCCTCGTTGTTCAATGCTTTCCAATCCAATTTTGGTAAAAACGGCACGCCTTTTGCCAACGCCAGAACATACATGTCAGCAAGCGGAATCAAGCCTAATTTTTGACTAGGCCGGTCACTTTTCCCTCCTTCACCGGGCCGGTAACTGCCGCCAACATCCGAATGAACGCCGGGATAAACAGTCTCTAAAAACTGCAACGGCTTGTTGAGGCGGCCTTTTTCAAGAATGCTGACGCTATCGAGCGGGAAGGAATTGCGTATTTCATGCGCCGCGACAAAATGCCGCACTTCTTCGACCATCTCGGGGATCCGCATTTCGTCACCCCAACTGAAGTGCCCATTGTATTTTCCAGGCGCGGGGTCGGCGCCCGCTCGCGCATTCTCTGCAAACGCCAGTTGCTGGGGCCGTGTCTTCGAATACTGGGAATCGTGAAGTCTCGAATGGATGATGTGCCGCACCCCCAAAGCAGCATCACTCAAGTCAGTCGTATTGGCCGCCATCGGCGCACCAACCGACGCCACGGTATCGAATAGGCCCATGAACCGGATGCGCGTGGTATATTTTCCGCCATGCGACCGCCAAGTCCCCTTGTCGTCCTGAATACAGCGCGCGGCGAAACGCCGGACAAACGCCCTTGCCAGTGCCGCCCCCCGACTAAAACCAAAGGCGGCAATATTGACTTCCACAATTGCATTGTTTTGGTTGCATGCGCGCCGAATGTGAAATGCCATCGTTTCATTAAAAAAATCCATTGCCCACTTCAGCCGTTCCTCTCCCTTGTCGCCAAAACCGTATCCTTTGAATCCGCCCCCGTCGTCGCGCGCCTCTTTGCAATATGTGCCAACACCCGGTATGTAAAGCGCATAGGTACCGACATCCTCATTGTCGATTGGCATTGCTCTGAAAAGCCGGGCTACATTACTGTGTTTTAACGTTCCCACATCGGCATCCTTGTTATTGCCGGTACCGTCGAAAAAAAAGCTGAACCACAGCGTTTGCGTACAGTTTCCTAGCGCTCCATTGGATTCCGAGCAGTTTTTGGCGGCGCCGGCAAAACTAACAACTTTGTTCACCTGCTGCGGCTTTGGCGCAGCGTCGGCCTGAATGTACCGCCCTTGATCGACGGCGCGCCGCAAAGATTCCGCATTCTGGCGCTGCGCGGGCGCTACCGTGTCGCCGACCGCGCTATTGTTTTGGTTTTGTGTCATTGGGGCACCGTTGGAAAGCAGAGTTGTCTTCGCGATCCTTATTCAAGATTACGCGTGAACGCGATCGGTGTTCGGTTATCGCCGCTTCTGCGTGGCCGTCCGGGTAAAAATGCACCTCGAAGTAGCGTGGAAAATCTGGAATAGTTGGATCAACCTGGACTTCGATCTCCTTGAAAAAGCTATGCGTGCGATCGTGCTTTTTTCCCTCGTCATCCGTATATTCATAAAATGTACAGGCTTCTGATTGCCACCGCAATGTCATTTTTCGTGCTTTGGCGCCCGATCGGTAGCTGACGCAACAAGCGCTTTTTCCACCCCCGTTCAATCCTTCACTGACAAACAAGTTACCGCCGCCTTGTCCATTGACGTCGAACTGGTCGATATACCGATCCGTGTAGTTGTAGCCAACCAGCGTCAGTTCTATTCGGGTTCCCATGGGGGCCTTGCGACGCGACTCAGTGCGAACGCCTGATTCGTCATAAATTTGCTTGACAGGCGCTTTGGCGTGGCAGGCAGGCAGCGCAAGCGCAAGCGCAACAAGAATCTGCATGATGGTCAGTGGCAGTCGATACGCCAGGATCCGTTGGGAATATCTGATACGCATTTTTATCCATTTTTAGTTGGCGGTTATTTAACTGTACTGTTGCGCTGATGAAAATTTTTGGCACGCTATTTTTTGAAATAAATATCTTGTGGCTGCTTGTGTACTGCGCCGCCGACCGCGCTATTGTTTTGATTTCGTGTCATCGGGGCACCTTTGAAAAACAGAGTTGTCTTCTCGGTCCTTATTTAAGATTACGCGTGACCGCGATTCGTATTCGGTTATTGCCGCTTCTGCATGGCCGTCCGGGTAAAAATGGACTTCAAAGTAGCGCGGATAATCGGAAATGTTTGAATCAACCTGGATTTCCAGCTCTTTAAAATAGCTATAGGTATCGCTAAATTTCTCGCTACCACTGACTATGTCGTTGTACGTGCAGGTATCTGCTTGCCACCGTATTGTCACTTTTCGGGCTTTGGCATTGGCGCGATAGCTTACGCAGCAGGCACTTCCGCTACCAGCGGTACCCGTACCGCTCACATAAATATTTCCGCCGCCTTGACCATCGACATCAAACTGGTCGATATGCCGATCCGTGTAGTTGTAGCCAACCAGCGTCAGTTCTATCCGGTTCCCATGGGTGCCTTGACCGGGGAACCCTCCACAGCGGCTGATGTGCCCGTTGTGTTCAATTTGAATGGCTGGGCATGGCAAGCCGATAGCGCCAGCACCAGAAGTGACATCAATATCGATGACAACGATTGCCGCTTGACGGCCAGGCGTTTTGGAGAAAATTGCATGTCTATCCTGTGATTGATTGCTTCAATTCCATCTGCGCCGCCGCCTGTGTCAGGCTTATCTTTTTTTCCTTGACTTCTTGCAGAGTCGCTTGCCATTTTTTCTGGCTTGCAAACTGTTCGCCATACAGCAAGGCCAATACGCAATACAGGGACAGTTCATGGGTCGCCTGAACGCCGACAGCGCGCGCTGCTGCCATATGCCGCACGATGAAGTCGTAACGCTCGTCCGGTCGCAGCGTCCGATAGTCATGCGGTGCGCCGGATTGCAGCAGTTGAGCGACCTGATCCGGTTCACTGGCATCGAGCAAGGCGCTTTCCTGCACGCCGCTCAAAGTCAGCGGCCCGAGGAAGGCATCTGCCTCGTCGAATTTCGCGGCGACGTCCTGCAACTGTCCGCGCCGGTCGACGAACCACCAATGTTGCGCTGCGCCCAGAAATGCCTGCTTTTGCGCGGCCGACAACACCAACATCAATTGCTCGAAAACCCGCGGATCATGGAACCGCAACAGGATGTCCATGTTTTCGGGCAGAACAGCTTCGAGCCGCGCCATCAAGCGGGGCGCGAGTTGGTGCAGCGCAAGAGGCGACGCCATCAGTACAAGGCAAGACGCATACGTTCCATGCTCGACTGCCCAGCGCACCACGCGGCGTTGCGCGATGCCGTTCTGGCCGGTGTCGATGCGTACCAGCAGCGGCGCCACCGACAAGATGTCCGGGTCCTGTGAATCGAACAGGCTCATCCATTGAATCCCGGATTCAGCCAACCTTGCCGCCAAACCCGGCAAGCCGGCGTGATCGACCAGACCGTACAAAAAATTGTCGGTCACGGGTCGGCAATACGGCGCGCATGCTTGATGAATGTGGTGACAGGTAAGCATATTATTTCGGGGTAAAAGGCGCAGCAGACGCGCGCGCCTTGCGCAGGCATTCAACGCAGATGGATGTCGGCAGCACCGGCAATGGATAGGCCAGGCTATCCGGTCCCGGCATGGCATGGGAAGCGGCGTGTTGCACCCAGGCGCCAGCCGTGCCACCGGTAAATCCTTTGGCATTGAGCTTGATGTACGTGCCACCGGCAGAGAGCACAATCTCGGTTTTAGCGGCAATCTCGATGCTTCCCGTGCTTGAAAGCAGGCGCAACACTTTTTCTGCGATGATGTCGAGGTCGTCGCTCTGGGCCTGGATCTCGATTTTTCCTTTGGCGGCAATCAGTTTTATGCCGGCCTTGTAGACGAACAGACTGATTTTTTCCATCACGCTTGCGACCAGGCTTTTCCCGACCGCGATATTGGTGTCGAGGCCGGACGACACGGTGACGTTTTCTCCGGCGTGGATATGGGCGCCTTGGGGCGTGGTCAGCCCGATGCCCGCCGGGGAAGCGATCAGCAGCACCGGTTCCTTGAAGCGATTGGCGGTTTCCTGTCCGGTGCCGCCATAGTTGTCCTGCGTCGCGTCGGTGAATTTGTCGAGCGCTGCGCGCGCTGCCAGCGTCTCGGCGTTCGATTTGCCAGCCGCTTCCGACAGCGTCCTAGTCAAGGCTGACCCGGCCTGGAGTTGCTGGCGCGCTTCCCTGACATCGAGTTGCGTGCCTTGCGCGCCGGGCCGCCCGAAGGTGCTGATATAAAGCCCTTTGTTTGTCACGATGGCGCCGAAGTCGTCGGTGTTCAAGGCGAAGCCGGAACCGTAGAAACCGGCGCGCTGATTGCCTTGCTGGCTGACAAGGTAACCCAGGTTGAGCTGAGCATTCGCGCTGGTGCTGTAGAGATGAACGCGGTTCTGGCCGCTGTTATCGTCAAGCACGAGCTGGTTGAACCCGCGCCCGCCGACCTCCTTTGACTTGTAGCCGGAGAGCTTGCCGTCGTTGTGCCAATGCGGCAAATTATGATTGTTATACAAGCGCCCCGTCACCACCGGCCGGTCGATGTCGCCGCCCAAAAACATGACAATGACTTCCTGCCCCACCCGCGGCACGCTCACAGCACCCCATCCATCGCCGGCATTCTGGTAGCTGACGCGCGCCCAGCATGAGGCCATGTCGTTGCCCGGATTAATTCGGTCCCAGTGAAATTGTATTTTGATGCGGTTCAGGTTATCGGTGTAAATCTCCTGCTTTGCAAGGCCGACGACAATCGCCGTCTGCGCGTGCATGACCGGCTTCTGGTGCTCCCGCAGACTGCGAAATGGCACCTTGCGGCGCTGCGCTTCGAAGCGGTTGAAGCAATGCCCGGTCCGCTCGCTGTTCGCTTGCAGGCCAACCCCGATCCGCTCTTTCATGGCGTTCAGTTCGCCCTTGAGGCTGCCGGGGAAATCCTTGCACGTTGCCGACAGCGGCAAATTGTTCTCGATAAGCCAATCGACTGCGATGATGATGAATTCCCGGTCTTCCTCGCTGTCGTCCAGATGCGCGGGATGATTGTCCAGGCTGAACCAGCTCCCGGCACGCAGGTTGCGGTTTCCGGCGACGCCAAAAAATCGCGTGATGTGCGATTCCCAAGCTTCCATCCGGTGCCGCAATTGCCGCTCTCCTTGCTGGTTATCCGAATGGGTATACGCTCCCGTGTATTCATAGACTTCGAGCGCCGACGTCGTGCTCGCGCCATGCTCGGGAAAGATTTTCACGTTCTTTTCGTGCGGGTAGCCAGGATCCTTATAATTAAAGGTCTGGGTAGTGAGCTGGCTTGACGATAGCGTGCGCGTGCCGCTCCACTGGACGATTTTTTCGACTTCATCGCCGGTTCCGGCGCGGTGAAACTGGATCGCTTGAGGATGCAATGCCGGCAAACTGTACGTGTCGTCGGTGATGATCAGTGTGTGCCCAGTCCCGCCCGGGTCCTGTTCATGAAAGCTGAACCAGCCCTCTTCTTCCATCAGGCGGTGGACGAAGTTCCAGTCGGTCTCGTACTGGACGCAATACGAGCGTTCCGGCGCAGGTGCACGCGCGCTGTTGAGCCGAAAGCGATAGTTGCCGCGCGCTTGCGAGTGGGCGTTGAAGACGTCCGCGAGAATGGCGTCGGCGCGCTTGCCTTGCCAAATGCGCGCGTCGGTGCGGAATTTCAAAAAATCGAGCCAGGGTGCAAACGAGAGCTGGCACACGAGAAACTGGCCGTCGCTGCCCAGTTTCTTGATGGTGTGGACGTACCCGTGTACCGGCAGATAGCAGGTATCGGCCTGCCGTATCCACAGCGTCACCGGCTGCGCGACGAGGGTCTTGAGTTCGATGTCGCGTTGCAGCGACAGGCAATCGACAGTGTATTGATAGCTGCGGCCAAGTTTTTCATGAGCAATGATGCGCTGTGGCAACAAGGTATCGGCGCCCAGCGGGGTGGTGAGCTTGATGAGGCGATTTTCTTGACTAATGGCAGCGTTTCCACGGTATTGCGGCACGTCTGGCATGATGGGAACCCGCTTTGTGAGTTGTCCAAAGGCTGTGCCGGCGTTGTGTGCGCTCGCTTGAACCGGCCAATGCCTCAGCGAAAGAACATGCTCTCATTCAACATCTTCGGCCATGTTGATGTGAGTCAATGCCGAGCCCGTGTGTGCGTGCGGCGCCGTCATCCGATCCTGCCTGCGCACGGGGGCGAATGAGACGGGCACAGATCGGGCCCATGCTTGCCGGATCGGCGCCGGCGTTCTTGTTGCAGATCGAATGCGCTGCCGCCAGCAGGCCCTTGCCTTCGCCAGATGGCGGTCAAGCTGTTCAGCGCGAGCCCGGCGCCCGGATCAGCCAAGTGGCGACGATTGTCACCGGCGCCGGCAGCCGCTCGGTTACCGGGTACAGGATGTCCTTGCGGGCGCCCGGACGGGCGTTGCCGTCGACATTCTTCTACGCAAGGTCACGGCATTGCGCCGGGCTGGTCCCACAGTTCGCCGGTCGGGCTGGTGCGCGGCGCGGCGACGCCGAAGTGGGTGTACGCCAGCGGCGTGGCAATCCGCCCGCGCGGGGTGCGCTGCAAATAGCCCTGCTGGATCAGGTAGGGCTCGAGCACGTCCTCGATAGTGTCGGCTTCCTCGCCGATCGCCGCGGCCAGGTTGCCGATGCCGACCGGGCCGCCGCCGAACTTGAACAGCACCGCTTCGAGCAGTTTACGGTCCATCACGTCGAAGCCGACCGAGTCGACGTCGAGCATGACGAGCGCGGCGTCCGCGATGTGCTTGGTGATGTCGCCATTGCCCTTGACCTCGGCGTAGTCGCGCACCCGGCGCAGCAGGCGGTTGGCGATGCGCGGGGTGCCGCGCGCGCGCAAAGCGATCTCGCGCGCGCCGTCCTCGACGATGGGCGCGTGCAGCAGCGCGGCGCTGCGAGTGACGATGCGGGTCAGTTCGGCGGTGTTGTAAAACTCCAGCCTGGCGACGATGCCGAAACGGTCGCGCAACGGATTGGTCAGCATGCCGGCGCGGGTGGTGGCGCCGACCAGCGTGAACGGCTGCAAATCGAGCTTGACCGAGCGCGCCGCCGGCCCTTCGCCGATCATGATGTCGATCTGGTAGTCTTCCAGCGCCGGATACAAAATCTCCTCGACCACCGGCGACAGGCGGTGGATCTCGTCGATGAACAGCACGTCGTTCGCTTCCAGATTGGTGAGGATCGCCGCCAGGTCGCCCGGGCGCTCGAGCACCGGGCCGGAAGTCTGGCGCAGGTTCACGCCCATCTCTCGCGCGATGATGTGCGCCAGCGTGGTCTTGCCCAGGCCCGGCGGACCGAACAGCAAGGTGTGGTCGAGCGCTTCCTTGCGCTGGCGGGCGGCGGTGATGAAAATTTCGAGCTGGCCGCGGATTTTTTCCTGGCCGACGTATTCGTCCAGATGTTTTGGCCGCAGCGCGCGCTCGACCGCCTCCTCGTTGGGCGACGAGGGCGTCGCGGCAATCATGCGCTGCTCGCTGAAATCGTCGGTCTGGATCGTCATTGCATTTTACTTTCGTTGATCTGTTTCGCGCATCGCCGCAGGTTTGTCCCTTGCAGGCTTATCCCCTGGTGAGCGCCTTGAGCGCGTACTTGATGCCGTCGGATACGGTACTGCCGGCTGGCATGTTCTTGATCGCGGCCAGCGCTTCCTTGTCAGAATACCCCAGCGCCATCAGCGCGCTGAGGATATCGGACTGGGCGTCGTGCAGGACAACAGCGCCTGGCGTGCCGAGCTCGGCGCCGAGCTTGCCTTTGAGTTCGAGCAGCAATCGCTCGGCGGTTTTCTTGCCGATGCCCGGCACCTTGATCAGCCGGCCGGCTTCCTGCAGCGTGACCGCCTGGGCCAGGTCGGCAATCGTCATGCCCGACAGGATCGACAGCGCGGTGCGTGCGCCGACGCCGGTAATCTTGATCAACAGGCGGAACACGCTGCGCTCGGCGGCGTTGCCGAAGCCGAACAGCAGGTGGGCGTCTTCGCGGATCGCTTGGTGCGTAAACAAGCTCACTTTTTCGCCCAGCTGCGGCAGGTTGTAGTACGTACTCATCGGCACGTCGACTTCATAACCGACGCCGTTGCAATCGACCAGCAATTGCGGCGGGTTTTTTTCGAGCAGGATTCCGGCAATGCGACCAATCATCGATGGCTTTCAAATAGGGGGTGGATAAAGATCAGATCAGACCAGGCGCCCGCGCTTCATGCGCAAGCCTTGCAATGCCGGCGCCAGAACCCCGATCAGGGCCAGCGCATCGTGGCTATTGGCGTGACAGATGGCAACGCCGAGCGCGTCGGCAGCGTCGGTGCCGGGCAGGCCGGGCAGCAGCAACAGACGCGCCACCATGTCCTGCACCTGCTCTTTCGCCGCCTTGCCGCTGCCGGTCACCGCCTGCTTGACCTGCAGCGCGGTGTATTCGGCAACGTCGAGGTCGCCGCCGACGAGCGCGGTGATCGCCGCGCCGCGCGCCTGGCCGAGCAGCAAGGTCGATTGCGGGTTGACGTTGACGAACACTTTCTCGATCGCGGCGCAGTCGGGACGATAGGTGCGGATGATCTCGGCGATGCCGGCGAAAATGAGCTTCAGGCGTGGCGGCAGCGCCGTCTCGCTGCCGGTCTTGATGGTGCCGGAAGCGATGTAGCGCAGCCTGGCGCCCTGTTTTTCGATGACGCCGAAACCAGTGGTGCGCAGGCCGGGGTCGATGCCAAGAATAATCATGGTTGAATGGTATACCGAGCGGCAACCTTCGTGTCGAAATACTGTGCAAAAACACAGCGTTTCGACGGGGTTTCGATCGTTCCTTGTCGATCAGTGGCGGAAGTGGCGCGTGCCTGTATAGAGCATCACCGCGCCGCGCTCGTCGGCGGCGTCGATCACTTCCTGGTCGCGCATCGAGCCGCCCGGCTGGATCACGCAGCTCGCACCGGCGTCCAGCACCACGTCGAGGCCGTCGCGGAACGGGAAAAACGCGTCCGACGCCACCGCCGAGCCCACCAGCGACAGGCCGCCATTCTGTGCCTTGATGGACGCGATGCGGGCCGAATCGATCCGGCTCATCTGGCCGGCGCCAACGCCAAGCGTCATGCCGTTGGCGCAGAACACGATCGCGTTCGACTTGACGAATTTCGCCACGCGCCAGGCGAACAACAAGTCCTGCAATTGCTGCTGGGTCGGCTGCTGGCGGGTGACCACGCGCATCTCTCCCAGGCCGACGTTTTTGGCGTCCGGCGACTGCACCAGCAAACCACCGCCGACGCGCTTGACGTCGAACGGATTGCTGGCGCTGCCCAACGCGATTTCGAGCATCCGCACGTTCTGCTTGGCCGCCATCACCTGCTTCGCTTCTGGCGAAAACGACGGCGCGATCAGCACTTCGACGAACAATTTGGCAATTTCTACTGCGGTCTTGCCATCGACTTCGACGTTGAAGGCGATGATGCCGCCGAAGGCCGAAGTCGGGTCGGTCTGCAGCGCGCGGCTGTAAGCGTCCAGCACATCGGCGCCAAGCGCCACGCCGCACGGATTGGCGTGCTTGACGATGACGCAGCCGGCCTGGCCGGGTTCACCCGTTGCGCCGAGCGACTTGACGCATTCCCAGGCCGCATCGGCATCGGCGATGTTGTTGTACGACAGCTCCTTGCCCTGCAGTTGCCGGTAACTGGCCAGCGCGCCGGCGGCGGGCAGCAGATCGCGGTAGAAGGCGGCCGACTGGTGCGGGTTTTCACCGTAGCGCATGTCCTGCACCTTGTTGAACGTCATGTTCAGCACCTGCGGATAGGCGGCGCGGGTGGCGTGCACCTTGTCGTCGCCCAGACTGGTCAGATAGTTGGTGATGGCGCCGTCGTACTGCGCCGTGTGGGCAAACACTTTTTTGGCCAGCATGAATTTGGTGTCGTAACTGACCGCGCCGGCGCCGGCATCGGCGCTGTTCATTTCAGCCAGCACCAGGCTGTAGTCGGCCGGGTCGCACACCACCACCACGTCCTTGTGGTTTTTCGCCGCCGAACGCAGCATGGTCGGCCCGCCGATGTCGATGTTCTCGATCGCGTCTTCCAGCGTGCAGGTGTCCTTGGCGACGGCTTGCTGGAACGGGTACAGGTTGACCACCACCATGTCGATGGTCGGGATGGCGTGTTCGGTCAGCTTGGCCAGGTGCTCGGGCGTGTCGCGCCGCGCCAGGATGCCGCCGTGGACCTTCGGGTGCAAGGTCTTGACGCGGCCGTCCAGCATTTCCGGAAAGCCGGTGTAGTCGGCCACTTCGGTCACCGGCACGCCATTGTCGGCCAGCAGTTTCGCAGTGCCGCCGGTGGACAGGATGGCCACGCCCATGGAAGAAAGCGCGCGTGCAAATTCGAGGACGCCGGTCTTGTCGGAGACGGAAATCAAAGCTTGTGTGATCATGGGAGTGGCCCGGTTGATGAGAATGTTGTGTTGCGTGCGCGGCGGCGCTTGACTTCGGTGCGCCGCGGCGGCCATGAAAGGCGAGCGAGCGTGCGCGTCGGCCGCTTACAGCAAGCCGTGCTCTTGCAGCTTTTTGCGCAAGGTGTTGCGATTGATGCCCAGCATTTGCGCCGCGTGGGACTGGTTGCCCGCCGCACGCAGCATCACTACCTCGAGGATCGGCTTCTCGACGGTGAGCACGACCATGTCGTAAATATTCGAAGCTTGCTGCTCGCCGAGGTCGTTGAAATACTCTTCAAGACTCTTCTGGACCACTTCCTGGATACTTTCTTTGCTCATTTTCTCTATTTTTTCTCTACTTCGTCCGGCTAATTGGTGTGGTTGTCGCCGCTCTTGGGGCAGCGTTCGTTCCATTATTTTTTATGATATTTTTGTAAAAGTTTTGTAATTGCCGCGAGCCCGGTGTATTTTTTTCGGTTTTTTCAAGCCGCCAGCGCCTGTCGATCGATGTCGGCGGGCCGGTATTGTAACCGCTCGCCGAAACGGTGCTGGGTTTCAAAGAACCCGGCCACCGCGGCGAGCTGTTCGGCCGTCGATTCCAGCAGGTTCATCTGGCGGCGAAACGCCTCGCCGCCCTCGAGTTCGCGCACGTACCAGCCGATGTGCTTGCGCGCCGTGCGCACGCCGAGAAACGCGCCGTAGAACGCGTAATGCGCCTCGAGGTGCTCATGCATCAGGGCGCGCACTTCGTCGACCAGCGGCGCCGGCAAATGGGCGCCGGTGCGCAAAAAATGATCGATCTCGCGGCAGATCCACGGCCGGCCCTGGGCCGCGCGGCCGATCATCACGGCGTCGGCCCCGGTGATTGCCAGCACGTCGCGCGCTTTTTCGGGGGTGGTGATGTCGCCGTTGGCCACCACGGGAATCGTCACCGCCGCCTTGACCGCGGCAATCGTGTCGTATTCCGCCTCGCCCGCGTAGCCGTCGGCGCGCGTGCGGCCGTGCAAGGTCAGCATCTGGATGCCGGCCTGCTCGGCGATGCGGGCAATGTTCAAGGCGTTCTTGTTTTCGCGGTTCCAGCCCGTGCGAAATTTCAATGTGACGGGCACGTCGACCGCGCCCACCACGGCGGCCAGGATCCGTTCAACCAGCGCTTCGTTTTGCAGCAGCGCCGAACCGCACCAGCTGTTGCAGACCTTCTTGACCGGGCAGCCCATGTTGATGTCGATGATCTGCGCGCCGCGCCCGACGTTGAACCTGGCGCAATCGGCCAGTTCTTGCGGGTCGGCGCCGGCAATCTGCACCGCCTTCGGTTCCATTTCGCCGGCGTGGTCAGTGCGGCGCGTGCTTTTTTCGCTGGCCCACAGGCGCGGATTCGACGCCGCCATTTCAGACACGGCGTAGCCGGCGCCAAGTTGCTTGCACAGCTGGCGGAACGGACGATCCGTCACCCCCGCCATCGGGGCGACAAAAACATTATTACGCAGCAAGTATGGGCCGATTTGCACTGGTCAATTGAATCGAAGAACGGAACCCGCTATTTTACCCCATTCACTGCTCAAATAACAGGCACTATTTTGTTGCACTGTCGTAGCGCCAGTGCGTCGATTACGCCAGTTCATCGAGGGCGCGCGGCGCCAGGTGGGCCACCCCGCCCCAACTGACCAGGCGCAGCGCGCCGTTGTCGACCGTGAAGCGGTTGATGCTGGCATTCGGCACGGTGAAGGTGCGCGGGGTGTCGAGCGGCAGTCCGGTCGCTGCGCGGTAGGCACACTCGAGCACGCCACCGTGGGCCACCAGCGCGATCGACTGGCCCGGATAGGCCGCGGCCCAGCCAAGGATGGCGTCGACCGAGCGCGTATAAAACTGACGGAACGTTTCGGCGCTGCGCGCGCCCGCCGGCATCAGCGCGTCGACCTCGCGCGCCTGCCAGCGTGCGAACTCGAGGGGGAAGCGCTGCGCAATCTCGGCGTACAGCAAGCCCTCGAAGCCGCCGTAGCAGCGTTCGCGCAGCGCCGGGTCGGTTTGAACCTGCGCGGCGCGCGTGCTTGCCACCGCTTGCGCCGTGGCAAGCGCGCGCTGCAGGTCGCTGGCGACGATGGCGTCGATTGTTTCGCCGGCAAGGGCGGCAGCGAGCACCGTGGCCTGGCGCTGTCCTTCCGGATTGAGGGCGATATCGATGTGGCCTTGCAGACGGCGCTCGGCGTTCCAGGCGGTTTCACCATGGCGGATCAGGATAATGTTGGTTTCACGCATGGCGCATGTTACCAGCATTACTACCAGCCACCGCTTGCAAACCGGGCACTGCCCTCACCTGGCCAGTGCATCGGCCACTTCGGCGTTGAGCGAGTAGACGCCGAACAGTTGCGCCTCGTCGAGGATGTGGCCGCGCATGGCCAAGCGCGCCTCGGTGCCAGTAAACCGACCCTCCAGTGCACAGCGGGAAATGTCGAGCGCGTACAGGCAAAACAGGTAGGCATGCAGTCGCATGTCGTTCCATGGCGGACATGGGCCGTCGTAGCCGTAGTAGTCGCCGGCCATGTCGGGGTCGCTGGCGAACCAGGATGTGTAATCGTTGAGGCCTTGGCGCAACTGGTGTTCAGTGCCGTTCTTGACGGTAAACGGCACCAGCGGGCCGGGTTTTCCGCGCGGCGTCACCCGCGCGGAAAACCCGCCTTCGGCCAGCGAGCGCATGACGACCGGGATATCGACCAGCGTCCAGTGAAAGAACTCCACCCGCGGCAGGTGGGCCGACACCACCCTGCCTTCGCGGTTGACGTCGGTGGCGAGCGAGGGCGCATCGACGTCGCGGCAGAGCAGCGCCAGCGACTGCGTGCCGGGCGGCACTTCGTCCCACGCCAGGTGCGGGTTGCGGTTGCCCGCATGGCGCACATGGTTGACGGCATCGATCTGCGCGGAGGCGCACTCGGGTGGAATGACCCCGCCTTCGGTAAAAGAATCACTCCACAGCCGCATCGCATGTTCCCCCGCTGTCGCCACCCTGTCGCCGCTTTTGCCGTTTTTATTCCTTCACGTTTATGACAGCGGCAGCGGCAAGAGAGTTCACCCGATCGGCGTGGCAACAGCGGTTTGCAGCCAGAACGTGACGGGCCCATCGTTGGTCAGCGACACTTGCATGTCGGCCCCGAAGCATCCGGTGGCCACCATTGGGTGGCGCTCGCGCGCTCGCGCGACAAAATGATCGAACAGGCGCCTGCCGTCCTCGGGCGAGGCGGCAGGCGAAAACGACGGCCGCGTGCCGGAGTTGGTGTCCGCCGCCAGGGTAAATTGCGGCACCAGCAGCAAGCCGCCCGCGATGTCGGTGACGCTGCGGTTCATCTTGCCGGCGGCGTCGCCGAACACGCGATAGGCCAGCAGCTTGGCCAGCAGCGCGTCGGCCTGTTTCTCGGTATCGCCTTTTTCGGCGCACACCAGCACCAGCAGCCCGGCGTCGATGGCGCCGATGCGGGCGCCGTCGACGGCCACGCTGGCGTGGCTGACCCGTTGCAGCAGGGCGATCATGACATGAAGGTCACAAGGTCACGCGGACAAGGTCACGCGGACAAACTTGCGCTTGCCCACTTGCAGCACAAACACGCCGGCGTCGAGTTTCAACGCCTTGTCGCTGATGACGGCGCCGTCGACCCGCACGCCGCCCTGGTCGACCATGCGCATTGCCTCCGAGGCCGACGCGCACAGACCGGCTTGCTTGAGCAACTGCGGGATGCCAAGCGGGGCGCCGGCCAGCGCCAGTTCCGGCACCTCGTCCGGGATGCCGCCCTTGGCGCGGTTGACGAAGTCGGCCAGCGCCGCGTCGGCCGCCGCGGCCGAATGAAACCGCGTGACAATTTCGCGGGCCAGCGCCACCTTGGCGTCGCGCGGGTTGAGGCCGGCGTCGACCTGCGCCTTCAAGGCGGCAACGTCGGCGATGGAACGGAACGACAGCAGGTCGAAGTAACGCCACATCATGACGTCGGAAATACTCATCAGCTTGGCAAACATGGTGCTGCCCGGCTCGGTGATGCCGATGTAGTTGTTTTTCGACTTGGACATCTTGTCGACGCCATCCAGTCCTTCCAGCAACGGCATGGTCAGGATGCATTGCTGCTCCTGTCCATAATCCTTCTGCAATTCGCGGCCAACCAGCAAATTAAATTTCTGGTCGGTGCCACCCAGCTCAAGATCTGCCCTTAAAGCGACAGAATCATAGCCCTGCATCAAAGGATAAAGGAACTCATGGACGCTGATTGGTGTCCCACTCTTGTAGCGCTTGGTGAAATCGTCGCGTTCCATCATTCTTGCCACTGTGTAACGCGACGACAGTTCAATCATGCCGCGCGCGCCGAGCGGATCGGACCATTCCGAGTTGTAACGGATTTCGGTGCGCTCGGCATCGAGTACCAGCGAGGCCTGCTTGAAATAGGTCATCGCATTGAGTTCAATCTGTTCCCGTGTCAGCGGCGGGCGCGTGATGTTCCGGCCGGACGGGTCGCCGATCATCGACGTGAAGTCGCCGATCAGGAAAATCACCTGGTGCCCCAGGTTTTGCAACTGGCGCATCTTGTTCAGCACCACCGTGTGGCCGAGATGCAGGTCGGGCGCGGTGGGATCAAGACCGAGTTTGATGCGCAGCGGCTTGCCGCTCTGTTCCGATCGCGCAAGCTTTTGTGCGAACTCGGCTTCGATCAGCAGCTCGTCGACACCCCGTTTGGTGATCGCGAGCGCTTCCATTACGGTGTCGGTGAGCGTCAGCTTGAGCGAGGCAGGCGCAGGGGAAACGGGCTTGGTGGCAACAGGAGAGGTCATAAATACTTTATAAATAGAAAGTCGAAAACGTCGGACAGGTGCTGGAGTTTGCTATAATGCCCGATCCTATTAACGTTGCCCAATAAAAACTATACAGAACAACAACAATAAAAACAGTCTTCGTCTGCATGTTCAAGCGGCAAATTTTAACTGATTGCATGAACCCTACAAACAAAATCACAGGCAAGCGCTGGACCGGCCTGCTGGGAACGACGCGAAAGGTGCGCATTCTCGGCGCCAGCGCTTTCTTTCTTGCAGTGTGCGCATTCGGCGCCGCCGGCGTTGCGCCACTGGCGCCGGATGCGTCCGACCTGCCGGTCAAATCGATTGCGCAGGACCTGGAACTGCCGAACCTGGCGGATCAGATCGCCGCGCTGCAGCAAGAACCCCAGCAATTCATCCACGAAGAAAAAGTGCGTCCGGGCGATTCGCTCGCCTCGCTGTTGTCGCGCCTCGGCGTCGACGACCAGGATGCCGCCCGCTTCATCAAAAGCGACCGCGTCGCCAAGGGCGTGATGCAGCTGAAAACCGGCAAGCGCGTGCAGGCCAAGACGGACGAAGACGGCCAGATGCAATGGCTGCGCGCGACCGTCGTCGACGCCCACGACAACCCGGTCAAGACCATTTCCGTGACCCGCAAGGACAACAAGTTCATCGCGCAAGAGAGCGCTCCGAAGCTCGAGCGCCGGGTTGAAATGCGGGCCCGCACCATCACCAATTCGCTGTACTCGGCCACCGATGCGAGCACCGACGGCGGCAAGCTGCCCGACACGATCGTCGCCCAAATCATCGAGATGTTTTCGACCAGCATCGACTTTCGTTCCGACCTGAAACGCGGCGACCATTTCAACGTCGTCTACGAGACCTTCTGGCAGGATGGCGAAATGGTGCGTACCGGTCGCATCCTGGCCGGCGAATTCGTCAATCGCGGCGTCACATACCAGTCGGTCTGGTTCGAAGACCCATTGAGCAAGGCCGGCGGCGGTTATTACACTTTCGACGGCAAGGCGCTGAAACGGGGCTTCCTCAAGTCGCCGCTCGAGTTTTCGCGGATTTCCTCCGGTTTTTCGATGCGCGTGCATCCGATTTCAGGCAGCTGGAAAGCCCACAAGGGGATCGATTTTGCCGCCTCCCTCGGCACCCCGATCCGGGCGTCGGGCGATGGCGCAATCGACTTCAAGGGTGTCTCGGGCGGCTACGGCAACATGGTCGTCATCAAGCACTGGGGCAACTACAGCACCGCGTACGCGCACATGAGCCGGTTTGCGCAAGGCCTGCGCAAGGGCAGCAAAGTGAGCCAGGGCGATATCATCGGCTACGTCGGTTCGACCGGCTGGTCGACCGGCGCCCACCTGCATTACGAATTTCGCGTCAACAACGAAGCGCGTGATCCGAACGCCTTGAACGTGCTTGCCCAGGCGCCGCTGACGCCGGCCGAGATGGCCCGCTTCAAGAATTCGGCCGCCGACATGACCCACCGTTTTGCGCTGCTGCGTCCAGGCATCACCACCACGCTGGCGGCACGCTAAGACAGCGTCATGCCATCATGACCGATGGGCGGGAAGGCGATCCGGCTGGATGCGCTTTCCCGCCTTTTTTTTCGCCCACCTCGTGAGCCCGCCATGACCGCACCCTCCTCCCTGTACATCGGCCTGATGTCCGGCACCAGCCTGGACGGCGTCGACGGCGTGCTGGCCGATTTTGCCGATGTTGCTGATAACAGCGGCGCCGTCCGCACGATCGCAGCGGGCTTCGTCCCGTTCGACGCCGCACTGCGCGCCGACCTGATGGCGCTGCAGTCTTGCGGCGTCAACGAAATCGAGCGCGAGGCAATCGCCGCCAACCGCATCGCCCACGCTTATTGCGATTGCGTGGCGCAACTGCTGCCTGACGCCACGGGGCCGGTGCGTGCCATTGCGGCGCACGGCCAGACCGTGCGCCACCGCCCGGAACTGGGCTTTACGCGTCAGACCATCAACCCGGCATTGCTGGCGGAACTGACCGGCATCGACGTGATTGCCGATTTCCGCAGCCGCGACGTCGCCGCCGGCGGCCAGGGCGCGCCGCTGGTGCCGGCTTACCACGCGGCGCAGTTCGGCCAGCCCGGCCAGACGCGGGTGGTGGTCAATATCGGCGGGATCGGCAACATCAGCGTGCTGCATGCAAACGGCCGGGTGAGCGGTTTCGATACCGGCCCGGGCAATGTGCTGATGGATGGCTGGATCGGGCGCCACCAGGGCAAGCTGTACGACGCCGACGGCGCCTGGGCTGCGAGCGGCAAGCCTGACCCGGCATTGCTGGCGGCGATGCTGGGCGCGCCCTATTTTGCGCTGGCCGCACCGAAAAGCACCGGACGCGACCTGTTCCACCTGGATTGGCTGGACGCCATGCTGGCGCGCTGCGCCGCGCTGCCGGCTGCCGACGTGCAGGCCAGCCTGATGCAATTGACGGCCGTCAGCATCGCGCGCGCGATCAACACCGAGGCGCGGCATATTGATGCGGTGTATGTGTGCGGCGGCGGCGCTTACAACGGCGCGCTGATGCAGACCCTGCAAGCGGCGATGAGAGGCAGAACGATTGTCGAGTCGACGGCAGTGCTTGGCGTGGCGCCGGACCAGGTCGAAGCGCTGGCGTTCGCCTGGCTGGCCTACCGCTTCCACCAACGTCAGGCAGGCAATCTGCCCGCCGTGACGGGGGCGAACGGCGCCCGGATCCTCGGCGCGCTGTACCCCGCGTGATGCTTGAGCGCAACCGCGCTCAAGCCGGGGCCGCGGCTCAAATAATCTGAGGCTTTTTTATACCGAGAACGACGAACCGCAACCGCAGGTCGACGTGGCAGTCGGGTTCTTGATGACGAACTGGGCGCCCTCGAGGTCGTCCTTGTAATCAATTTCCGCGCCCACCAGGTACTGATAGCTCATCGAATCGATCAGCAACTGCACGCCGTTCTTGACCATCGTGGTGTCGTCTTCATTGACGATTTCGTCGAACGTGAACCCGTACTGGAAACCGGAGCAGCCGCCGCCTTGCACGAACACGCGCAGTTTCAGGTCCGGATTGCCCTCTTCTTCGATCAGTTGCGCAACTTTTTGGGCGGCGCTGTCGGTGAAGATGATCGGCGACGGGATGACATCTTGCATTTCGGCTACTGCATTCATGGGTGACTCCTACTTGGGAAACGATTAAAGCCATTATAGACTGTTGATGACACTCACGCTCCGGAAGCTTCCGCCGCGGCCAGTTGAAATACCGGTTCGCCCGCTTGCTGGTGGGTCAGCGTGCCGGTGACGGCGGCGCCGCCGTGCATTTCGAGCAGCCTGTAGTGGACATCGCCGACAATGCGGCCCTTCGGCTGCAATTCCAGCAAGGTCGATGCATACACCGCGCCGGCGATGTAGCCATTGACGATCAGGTTGGCGCAACGCACTTCGCCTTCGATGCGTGCATGCTCGGAGACGATCAGCATGTTGTCGGGTCCCTCTTCGGCGATCACATTGCCGTGGACTTCGCCGTCAATCCGCAAGCCGCCGGTAAAACAGAGGTCGCCCTCGATCCGGGCTGAGATGCCGATGAGGCTGTCAATTTCGCTTTTCGCGTTACGACCGAACATGATGGGCGCCTTTGCGGTGACAAACGGTGGTGGGATTCCGGATGGCAAGTTCAACCAAGCCTCAATCAATTTACCGTTATCAACGTGCGCCGCTTTGATCTAGATCGTTGTCGATAATATATTTCTGTATTCTGTATTGCCGCATGGTGAACGATGTTGCCGGCGTGACAGGCCGCAGGCGGATTGCTCTGCCCTTGTCACGCCTGCATCCATTACGGCAACAGCGCGATGTGCTGCAAGCCGGTCGCCTCAGGCAGGCCGAACATCAGGTTCATGCATTGCACCGCCTGGCCGGAAGCGCCCTTGACGAGGTTGTCCTGTACCACCAGGATCACCACCAAGTTGGAGCCCTCGGGCCGGTGCAGGGCCAGGCGCAGCATGTTGGAACCACGCGTCGAGCGCGTTTCCGGATGCGCGCCGAACGGCATCACATCGACAAAGGCGTCGTTTTGGTACTGCTGCTCGAACAGCGCCTGCAGCGCGGCGGCGTCGATGTCTTTGGTCAGGCGCGCGTACAGCGTAGCGTGCATGCCGCGGATCATCGGCACCAGGTGCGGCGTGAACACCAGGCCGACTTTCTGGTCGGTGTAGCGCTGCAACTGGGCTGACGTTTCTGGCGTATGGCGGTGGCCGGACACGCCATACGCCTTGAAGTTGTCGCTCGACTCGGAAAACAAGGTGCCGATCTCGGCCTTGCGGCCGGCGCCCGACACGCCCGACTTGGCGTCGACGATCAGGCTGCCCGCATCGATCAGGCCGGCTTTCAGCAGCGGATAGAAGCCCAGTTGCATCGTCGTCGGATAGCAGCCCGGATTGGCCACCAGCGTGGCCGAGCGGATCGCTTCGCGGTTCAGTTCCGGCAAGCCGTACACCGCCAGCTTGAGCAGTTCGGGCGCGGTGTGCGGGATCTTGTACCATTGCTCGAAGGTGGCCTGGTCTTTGAGGCGGAAATCGGCCGCCAGGTCGATCACCTTGACGCCGGCTTCCAGCAGCGCTGGCGCCTGCGCCATGGCAACGCCGTGGGGGGTGGCGAAGAACACCACGTCGCACTGCGTCAGGTCGACCTTGTCGGGCGCCGAAAACGCCAGGTCGACGTGGCCGCGCAGCGACGGGTACATGTCCGCCACCGGCAGGCCGTCTTCCTTGCGCGACGTGATGGCCGTCAACTGCGCCTCGGGATGGGCTGACAAGATGCGCAGCAGTTCCACGCCGGTGTATCCGGTGCCGCCAACGATGCCGACTTTGATCATGTGTATTCCTTCGATAGTAGTAGTAATAACTCAAGTAATGACGCACGTGGCAACGCACGTGGCGATGCTGAAGCCAGCCGCAATTTTACCAGCCCGCAAAAATCCACGCGCTGCACCGGATGGCGCAAATGATGACGAAAAAAAACCGCCAGGCTGTGCCGCCGGCGGTTTTTTTCGCAGCACCGACAGGCGCTGCGGGGAAGCGAATTAACGCTTCGAGAATTGCTTTGCGCGACGTGCTTTGCGCAGACCAACTTTTTTACGCTCGACTTCACGCGCATCGCGGGTCACGAAACCGGCTTTTGCCAGGTCAGGCTTGAGCGTTGCGTCGTAGTCGATCAGGGCGCGGGTGATGCCGTGGCGAACTGCACCAGCCTGGCCCGACTCGCCACCGCCGTGAACGTTGACCTTGATGTCGAAACGCTCGACATTGCCGGTCAGTTCCAGCGGCTGGCGAATCACCATCAGGCCGGTTTCGCGCGAGAAGTACTCGGACGCTGGCTTGCCGTTGACGATGATTTGGCCGGAGCCAACTTTGATGAAGACGCGAGCGACTGCACTCTTGCGACGGCCGGTGCCGTAATTGTAGTTACCGATCATGTCAGCTCCTTAGAGGACGAGTGCTTTAGGTTGCTGGGCCGCGTGCGGATGGGAACCTTCCGCATACACTTTGAGCTTCTTGATCATCGCGTAGCCGAGCGGGCCTTTAGGCAGCATGCCCTTGACCGCTTTTTCGAGCGCGCGACCCGGAAAACGCTGTTGCATTTTCAGG
>Ga0326734_1000051_pt1 | contig 40492 bp, 32 predicted proteins | sample 15_GP2_1315_FD_207944 | JGI IMG/M metagenome (GOLD analysis project Ga0326734, IMG submission 207944) | Glacier ice microbial communities from Ngari, Tibet, China - 15_GP2_131.5 | ecosystem: Environmental > Aquatic > Freshwater > Ice > Glacier | place: China: Ngari, Tibet | collected 2018-07-18 | reverse complement strand
GCCAGAATTGCAATGAAAATCAGGTTGTCAATGCCGAGGACAATTTCCAGCACAACCAGGGTCAGCAGACCCGCCCAGATGTTCGGGTCAAAAAACCATTCCATTTTTATAGCCTGTCGCGCGTGAATGAAGTGGGATGAGTGACGGATTGCAGAGATGGTTTTGTCTTAACCCCACACTTCCGTGACCATGAAAATGATGCCTTTGATGGCGCCCCATATGACGCCAGACACCACCACTGCGGAGAGCATCGTGGCGACAAGTCCCGTGACGATGGCGTAACCATCCCGTTCGAGCAGTCCGAGCGCAAGCAGGCTGATTGACAGCGCGGGCAGCATATTGCCCAACGGGATGGGAAGCACCAGTACGGTTGCAAGCAGCAGGCAGATCAAGCCGACGGCGTATTCCAGAGGTGGTAGTGTCAGCACGCTGGCACGTGGACGCAGCATTTTTTCCGCGCGCTCCAGCCAGGGCGCGACCCGCCTGACCATGCCGTGGAAATCCAGGCGCGACATCGACCTTCGGCTGATGATTCCGGGCAGCCATGGGCGCATGCCGAACGTCAGTTGCGCCGCCAGAAAAACCAGCGGTGCGCCGAGCACGGCCGACGTCCCGGGGGGAACTGGCAGGATGTTTGGAAAAGCGAAGATGAACAGCAGGGCGCCGATCGCCCGGTCGCCAAGCGCCTGCAGCAGATCGCCGACCGTCACCCGCTCGCGCGTGGTGTCGTCTGCCAGTTCACGCAAGAGTCGGGACAGCGACACACCGTCGCCGGTGGCGCTCATGTTTCAGGCTTCATTGTCTGGTAGGGAAAGAGAGCGACACGCTTTTCGGCGCACCGCTCTGCGGATGGAGACAGGTGGAAGCGTCTTGCTGCGGCATTCCACCGTGGGACGTTCATTGGAAAGCAGTCGTTCAGTCGCGGCTGCCACCGCCAATGCCCAGCAATGCCAGCAAGTTGGCAAAAATATTGTAGACACTCAGGTAGATGCTCAGCGTTGCGGTGATGTAATTGGTCTCACCGCCATTGACGATGCGCTGGACATCGTAGAGGATGAAGGCCGAAAAAATGGCGATGGCCATCACGGAGATGACGATCGACAAGGTGGACATGCCCAGAAAAATGTTCGCAACCGAGGCCAGCAGCAGTACGACGACGCCGGCCAGAAGCCATTTCCCCATCCCGGAGAAGTCGCGCTTGGAAACGGTCGCCACGCTTGCCATGACAGCGAGGATAATCGCGGTCCCGCCAAAGGCGGTCATGATCAAGGTGCCGCCGTTCGAAAAACCGAGCGTTCTGGTCAGAATTGGCGTGAGCATCAATCCCATGAAGAAGGTAAAACCCATCAGGACGGCAACACCAACGCCGGAGTTCTTGGTTTTTTCAATGGCAAAAATGAAGCCGAACGCCACTGCCAGAAAAATTGCCATTCCTAAAAAGCCGCTGGGCATCGGCAGTTGCATCTGCACGCCGACAAAAGCGCCCAATACGGTCGGGATCATCGACAGGGCAAGCAGCCAGTAGGTGTTGCGCAATACACGGTGCCGTGCTGCTGGCACGCTGCTCGATTGGTTGTAGCTAGATTGAAGATTCGAATTCATGGTGAAACTCCTTGCCTGGTGAATGATGCGGGACAGCACGGCATGCAGTGAACGATCAGCTGGAACATTTTCTTGCCAAATACGTATCGTTGCCACTTTTTATGCAATAGACATTTTAAACCATCAATCTTAAGCGACCATTAATTCACAGCATTGGGCCAACGTCCCGGCCCGCCGGGCCTGGCGCTAATAGGCCACCGGCTGGCCGGTCAGGATGCCCTGGAATTGATTCAGGCTGGTGCCGATCGCGATGCCGTCGGCGGTGATGTCGTACAGATGAATGTCGTCGCTGTGCGCACTGCCGCGCACCTTGACGACCGACAGCGCGCGCCGCAGCTTGCCCTTCATCTCGACGTAGCGTTGCATCAGGATGGCGTCGGCGAGAAAGGCGTTGCCGTGCGGGCTGAAGCGCAGTTCGGTATAGTTGTCCGCCATTTCCGCCGTCATCAGCACCGTTACGCCCATATCGGTCAGCAACGTCACCAGCCGGTACAGCGACTCGCGGAAGTCTTCGCGAAACACCGCCGCCAGCGCCATCTCGAAGCCCGACAGCGAGTCGATCACCACCCGCTTGGCCTGCATACGCGTGATCATGGCGATCAAATCATGCAGGATCTCGTCGAGCGACAGGTCGAGCGTGCGGGTGTTGATGACGCCGATGTCGCCGCTGGCGATCATGACGTTGAGCTCGCGGTTCATCAGCTGGTTCGAACTTTTTTCGAACTGGGCGATCACGCCTGGTTCGCCGATCCGCACCCCTTCGGCCAGGAAATGCGTCGCCAGCACGGTCTTGCCGGAGCCTGAAGGCCCCACTACCAGCAGCGAATAGCCGATCGGAAGGCCGCCGCCCATCATCTGGTCGATCGCCGCGATGCCGAGCGACAGGCGCTGGTCGCTGGCCTGGGCAATCCGCTCGGCAGTAGGGGTCTTCAGTACGGCGCGCGGAAAAACTTCGAGCCCGCTGTCGCTGATGCGGAACGTGTGCACGCCCAGGCTTTGCGATTGGCCGCGCATCTTGACCACCTGGATCTTGCGCACCAATGCATCGCGGTAGATCAGCTGCGACAGCCAGATGATCCCATCGGCGACGGTAAATATCGGGCTCGATTCGGTCTCAGGCGCGAGATATTCGCCAATCAGGAAGGTGGTGGCCAGCCAGCTCGTCATCTGCGTGCCCAGTTGCTGCACGAAATGCGGCAAGCTTCTGGCGCCGGCGTCCATCGCCTGGGCCGATTGCACCATCGAGCGGAACGAGTCGACAAACACCAGGCTCGGCGCGAACGCCTGCACTTCTTCGTTGATCCGCTCGAGCACCTGCTCGAAGTCGCCGTCCAGCAGGTCGGCGGCCAGGTTGACGAACTTGATCGACTGGTTGACCTTGCTGACGTCGAAGAAGGGAAACTGCTGCTGGTAACGCAACATTTTCAGCGGCGGCTCGCCGAGCACGGTGAAAAACAGCGCGCGCCGCTGCGGATTGGCCAGCGAGAACATGATCTGGTGCGCCATCGTGGTCTTGCCGCTGCCGGGCGTGCCGGCCAGCAGGTTGAACGAGTACTCCGGCACGCCGCCGCCGAGTAGTTCGTCGAGGCCCGGTACGCCAGTGGCCAATCGCTGGATGCTCACTTTAGTCATGTCTGGTGCTCCCTTGCAACAGAATTCACAACGTCATCACCCCATGCGCTGCGAAGGATGCTGTTCGTCACGAGTTCGCCAATTAAGATGATCAGGGTATCGATGAACGTGTTCAGCATGGCGCCACTGGCTGCCTGCGCTTCGGCCGGCGCGCGCGCTTTCAGGCTCGACGCCAGCGAGGTAAAAGCGTCAGACAACGCTTTCGGCGGGTGCGGCGCCAGCCACCCATACTGGAGCGCTGCCTGATTCAGGCTGCGCGCATACAGCGAGGAAAAGCCGCGCTCGCCGATGATCACTGTCAGTTCGACCGCCAGCCGTTCCCACAGCACGATGCTGGCATCGGCGTGCACCTGCGACAGGGGGCGCACTGCGCGCTCGATCATCCGGTGTCGCTGTTGATCGGTCATTGCCATGATTGATATTGCTATTTAATTCATTTTTCAGTATTGATTTGGCCGCAAGACGGTAGCCGGTTCCGGATGCCGGTTGACGGCGGCGCGCATCTGCGCGATGTGCTTGCCGATGATGCCGTTGAGCGACTCCATGCTGGCCGGCTTGACCAGGTAATGATCGAAACCCGTTTCGCTGGCCCGGTTCATCTGTCCGGTCGCGCTGTAGCCGCTGGTGGCGATAAAGCATGGTTGGGGCGCTTCGAGAGCGGCGCGCATGGCGCTGACGACCTGGAAACCGTCCATCCCCGGCAAGCCGATGTCGCACAACACGATATCGAACGACCCGTCGAGGCCGGCGCGCAGTCCGCTCGGGCCATCGAAACAGCTGGTGACGGTGTGGCCTTCGTGCTGCAGCAGCATCGTCATGACGTCGTTGGCGTCGATATTGTCTTCGATGAGCAAGATCTTGCAAGCAGGGGGCGGCAAAGCCAATACCGGCGCGCTACCGTGCTGCGCCGTCTCGGCGGGTGCCGACAGTGGCAGCGTGATGATGAATTTGCTGCCCTTGCCGGCGCCTTCGCTTTCCATCGTGGCGCTGCCGCCGTGTAACTGGGTGATCGAGCGCACCAGCGACAAGCCGATGCCCAGGCCCCCCTGGGCGCGCTCGAGCGAGCGATGGCCCTGGGTAAACAAGTCGAAAACGAAGGGCTGCAGTTCGGCTGGTATGCCGACGCCGTCGTCGCTGACCCAGACCTGCACGGAATCGCCGACCCGCTCGGCGCCGATATCGATATGGCCGAGTTTTTGAGTAAACTTGCTGGCGTTGATCAGCAGGTTGGAAAAAACCTGCGCCAGCCTGATCAGGTCGCCCTGGATCAGCATCGGCGTTGCTGGCAGCCGCACTTGCAGCAGCTGGTGGCGCCGTTCGATGCCGGGCAGGGCGGTTTCAACCGCATCGTCGACGATGTCGTGAAGCAGCACGGGCGCCACCTGCAAGGTAATTTTGCCGCTGGAAACGCGCGACGCGTCAAGCAGGTCGTCGACCAGGCGCTCCATATGGGCGATCTGGCGCGAATAGACGTTATGCACCTTGGCAATGGTCGGATGCAGGCCGGCGTGACCGGCCAGCAAGTCGCTGGCCATTGCCATCGGCTGCAGCGGGTTGCGCAATTCATGCGCAAGCATCGACAAAAATTCGATCTGGCGCAGGTTGGCCGCCTCGGCAGTTGCTTGCAGGTCGCGCGCGTCGAGGGTCGCCAGCACGAGGTGTTCATTGGCGTCCTGCAATTGCTGGACCAGCAGCGCGAACGCTTCTGAGCGGTCTTTTTCTTGTGCGTGCGCGTCGATGGTGCTCAGCAGCTCACTGATGGTGCCGCGCAGCGAGGCTATTTCATCTTCGTACAGCGCCTGCCGCACAGCAGGCGCCGCCGTGCCGTCGTGGCCGCCCGGAGTCTTGGCGCGCAATGCGTGGTCATCAGTTGGCATGTGGTGTCAAGCCTTGCTGCAACTTACCGCAAATTACTGCAAATTTGTTGCAATTTTGCTGCAAGCAGGAAAAGTTAGGTATTTTCAATACCATATCACCATTCGAAATTCACGGTCGCTCCATTTGACCACGGCCGATTGACCGCCGCCCGGCGACCGAACCGGGCAAAAAATGTTGCACAATCGCGCATATGGACGACGGCAAGATAAACTTCCGGACAGGGTATAGTGCGTATCGACGTTCTTCCTGTCGCGGCCGGCCGCGTGCTGTTCCGGACCAATCAGCCCTACGGCGTGGCAGGCCTTGGCGCGGCGGCGCTTGGCGTGCTCGGCCACAGCGTCGAGGTGGCGCACGACGGCCAGTCGGCCCTCGGCCTGCCCGACATGGACGGTTTTCAGCTGGCCGCGGCCGTGCGCGGGCTCGGCTTCGGCGGCATCCCGGTGGCCTTCACCGGCTACGGCCAGGAAAGCGACAAGCGGCGCGCCCTTGCCGCCGGTTTCGACCAGCACCTGACCCAGCCGATCGGCCTGGACGAACTCGAGGAGGCACTTGCTGCGCGGCGCAAAAATTAGCATCCTTTCTACGCCGGCGCGATCCAAACCGGTGGGCGCCTATCCTACGTCAAGCCGGCGCGCAGCCCGACAGCGGCAGCCTTCGATTTTGGCGATCATCGTTTCAAACAACAGTTTTAAACAACAAACATCGGAGACTTCCATGCTATCTCTTGAAGGAGTCCGACATGTTCAATCCTGTACTTGACGCAATGAATGGCAGGCACGTCGTCGAGCAGACGATCCGGACCAATACGGTTGCCTCGTATTGCCCGGCCGCGCGCGAAATCGGCGAAGCGGCCGGGCGCAGTTTCACGCGCGACATTCACCGCAGCAAGTCGGGCGAGATTGTTGCAGAACAGTGGGCGGTGCACGGCGCCGGCCACGCCCGGTCGGGCGGTAGCCGGCGCGGCAGCCATACCGACGCCAGCGGCCCCGATGCCAGCGAAGAGATGATGCGGTTTTTTATCCGGAGCGCGTCGGCCTGAGCGGCATTTTGCGCTGTTGACCCCGGCAACACGGTCCTTTCTGGTATGCTTTTGAGCAGACCAGATCAAGAAAGATTGCCATGAAATGCGCGTTGGTGGGATCCCGCTTTTTTGCCGCTTCGGTATTTGAAGCGCTGCGCCAGGAAGAAGGGATCGACATGTCGTGCGTTGTCGCGCCGGGCGAGGATGACCGGCTCGCGGTCGCCGCCCGCGCCGCCGGCGTGCCGCTGCATGTGCTGGAAAACCCCCGCAGCGTGCCGCCGGAGGCGATCGCCGAAGGTACCGACCTGATCATCGCAGCCCATACGCACGCGCGCGTCTCCGATGGCGCGCTGGCGCGCGCGCGCCTTGGCGGCGTCGGTTACCACCCGTCGCTGCTGCCGCGCCACCGCGGCATCGCCGCCGTCGAATGGACCATCCTTGAAGGCGACATGATTGCCGGCGGCTCGATCTATCACCTGGCCGACGGCTGGGATGCGGGCGCGCTGGCGGCCCAGGACTGGTGTTTCGTCACCAAGGGCGAGACGGCGCGCGAATTGTGGGAGCGCGCGCTGGCGCCGATGGGACTGGCGCTGATCAAAAAGGTGGTGCAGCTTGCCCGCCGCGAGGGCGCGCTGCCGGCTTTCCCGCAGGACCCGCGCTTTGCCACCCGCGCGATGATGATCCGCCGCGCCGTGGTGCTCACCGCGGACGACTCCCTCACCACCACCCAGCTGGTGGTGTCCGTCGTCGGCCCGGACCGGCACGGCATCGTCAGCCTGCTGGCCGAGCGCGCCCGGCGCTACGGCGCCAACTGGGCCGCCAGCCGGCTGAACCGGGTGGCCGGCGAATTTGCCGGCACGGTGCACTTCGAGGTGCCGCGCGAACACGCCGATGCGCTGTCCGATGCGCTGCGCCAGCTTGGCTCCTGCGGCTTGCAGGTCGTCGTCGCGCGCAGCGACGCCGCCACCGTGCCGGCGTCGCTGCGCGCGTTCGAGCTTGAACTGGTCGGCGAAGACCGGGTCGGCATCGTCAGCAGCCTGACCAGCATGCTGGCCGAGCGCGGCGTCAGCATCGAAAACATCCACACCGAGATCCTCCGCAGCGGCGTGTCCGGAAAACAGACCTTCAGGGTCGGCGCCCACCTGCTGGTGCCGGCGGCCTTGCCGGTCGATGCGCTGCGCCGCGACCTCGGCGCGCTGGCCAGCGAGATGATGCTTGACATCGCGCTCGGCGAGCGGCCCGCGCCTGCTTGATCATTTGTCTGAAACAAGCTGAAACAAGCCGCGCCGTCGCTCCGCGCAGCAGTGTTACCGGTGTTACGTGGCCGCGCCACCCTGGTGCGGTTCAAATCAATGCATTTTTGCTGGAGGCGCATATGCCAGGTTTACTTCCCGATATCGATCCCGACGGCCTGCTCGAATACTCGGTCGTCTACAGCGACCGCGCGATGAATCACATGTCGCAGTCGTTCCAGGGCGTCATGCGCGATATCTCGCGTACCTTGAAACAAGTGTACAAGGCGCAGTCGGCCATTGTCGTGCCCGGCAGCGGCAGCTTCGGCATGGAAGCGGTGGCGCGCCAGTTCGCCACCAACCAGCAGTGCCTGGTCATCCGCAACGGCTGGTTCAGTTACCGCTGGACCCAGATTTTCGACATGGGCGCCATTCCCTCGGCGTGTACCGTGCTGAAGGCGCGCCCGGTGGAGGCGGGCAGGCAGGCGGCGTTCGCGCCGAGGCCGATTGACGAAGTGGTGGCCGCCATCGAAGCCGACAAGCCGGCCGTGGTGTTCGCTGCCCACGTCGAGACGTCGTCCGGCATCATGCTGCCGGACGATTACCTGCGCCAGGTGGCGACGGCGGTCCACGCCGTCGGCGGGCTGTTCGTGCTCGACTGCATTGCGTCGGGCGCGATGTGGGTCGACATGGAGGCAAGCGGCGTCGACGTTTTGATCAGCGCGCCGCAAAAAGGCTGGAGCGGCTCGCCTTGCTGCGCGCTGGTGATGCTGTCGAAGCGGGCGCGCGAGAAAATCGACACCACCACCAGCACCAGTTTCGCCTGCGACCTGCGCAAGTGGCTGCAGGTGATGGAAGCCTACGAAGCGGGCGGCTTTGCCTACCACGCGACGATGCCGACCGACGCGCTGGCGGTCACGCGCGACGTCATGCTCGAGACGGCCGCCTATGGTTTCGACAAGGTGCGCGCCGAGCAGCAGGAACTGGGCAAGCGGGTGCGCGCGCTGCTGTCGACGAAAGGCTTTCGCAGCGTCGCCGCCAAGGGCTTCGAGGCGCCGGGCGTGGTGGTCAGCTACACCGATGACGACGGCATTCAATCGGCCAAGAAATTCGTCGCCGCCGGCCTGCAGATCGGCGCCGGCGTGCCGCTGCAATGCGACGAGCCGGCCGATTTCAAGTCGTTCCGCGTTGGCCTTTTTGGCCTCGACAAGCTGCACAACATCGAGCGCACCGTCGCCACGTTCGCCGCCGCGCTCGAGCGCATCGGCTGACCGGCTGCTGGAACAGCCTTATGGTGTTGATGGTGCTAATGGTGCTAATGGCGCCTGCAGCCTGTCGATCGCCGCCATGATCGCATTCTGGTCGGCGTAGTGCGCCATGTGGCCGACGCCCGGCTGCATGGCCAGTTCGCTGTGCGAAACTTCGGCGTGCAGCCGGCGCGCCTGGTCGCCGGGGAAGACGACTTTGTCGCCGTCGCCGGCAATCACCGCAACGGGCATCGTCAGCTCGCCATAGCGCTGCGACAGGCGCCTGGCCGCCGGCACCATCAGGCCCGCCTCGGCGGCGCTGGCGCGCAGTTGCGACGGGCGCAGCGTCATCCACGCCGGCAGCCGCTTGAAGCGCTCCGACGTCGGCGCCGGGCTGAACATGCCCTTGACGATCAGCGGCCACGCCATGCGCCCTTCCAGCGGCGCCACCGTGTAGCGCAGAACATGGCCCAGCACCGGGGTGGCCTGGATCGCCGCAAGCGGGGCGTCGATGCGCGCAGTCGGATAATAGTAGCCGGAGATCAGGGCGATGCCGCGCACGTATCTGGGGTAGTCGAGCGCCATTGCCAGGGCCACCATCGTGCCCCACGAGTGGCCGGCGACGAGCGGGCGCTCGATGCGCAACGCGTGCAAGGCCGTGTACAGCAGTTTGGCCTGCTCCTCCGGCGTCCAGTCGGTCGCGCTCGGGCGCTCGCTGTAGCCGAAGCCCGGGCGGTCGAACGCGATCACGTGGTAATGCTCGGCGGCCCGGTCCAGCAGGCCGCTCAGTTCGAAATCGGTGGCATACAAGGCATTGCCGTGCAGCAGGACCAGATCCGGTCCTGTGCCGCGCTCGAGGTAGTGCAGGCGCACGCCGTCGACGTCGATGAATTTGCCGGCCGGCGGATTGTCGCGCTCGGTCGCGCGCTTTTTGGCCTGCACGTACAGAAACGAGGCGGCGAGCGATACGGTGGCGAGCAGCGCAGGCATGCGCCAGGTCGGTGGCTGGCGGGTCGGCAGCATAGGAATTGGCAACATCGAGGTTGGCAACTTGGCAGTTCGTGACATGGCGGTTCGTGACATGGCGGATCGCGACACAGGGGTTTGCGGCATGGAAGGGTGCGACATGGGGGACTTCATGGTTACTCCAGGTAAAGGCTTAACCGCGACGCTGCTTTTGCTTGGCGCCGCCGCCGGCACCCTGGTCGCCGCCGGCTTTTTTGCGGCTCATGTGGTCGCCGCTGCTCTTGTTGTCCTTGTTGCCGGTGGCTTTTTCCGCCGCCTCGGCTTCGCTGAGGGCGCCCGGCCTGCAGGACTGCTGGTTCTGGCTCTGGCTCTGGCTCTGGCTCTGACTTTTGTTCTGATTTTTGTTCCCGCTGCCGCCCGATTTCGATTGCGTCATGGTACTTCTCCTCTGGTGTGCAAGAGACCGCTGCCCGACGAACCCCAGGCAACCTTGTTTTGTACTGTGCAGCGCACGGCAGGCGGCGTCTGTGCGTTATCCAACCGTCAGGGCCAGGGATGGCAGCTGACGCCTGTGGTTGGGTTGGCGGCGCGAAAGGCGGTTATCGGGCGACGTCGCTCCCGGCTTCTTTCTATACTGGCGACAGAATCCCATGGCGCGAGCGTCTTTTCCCGCTGGCGTCGCCGAACTTCACGAATTCACTCTTTGTCGAGCGTGCCGCATGCGATCCGGGTCTGGCGTCGTCAAGCATGGCGAGTTTCATGCCTTGTCGCGCCTGGCCGGCAGCGTCGTGGCGAACCTGAACGTCGTGGCGGCCTGTTTTTTGTCGGCGCTGTTCGTCAGTTTGCTGGGCTGGGCAGTGTCGCTCGGTCACGTTGCAGCGGAACGCGAAGCGGCCGGCGTCGACACCATGCAGCTGGCCCGCACGCTGGCGCTGGCCTATGCGCAGCAGGTGGTGCACGCGCTCAATGGGTATGACCTGGCGTTGCGCCAGATCCGCTACGGCTGGATTTTGTCGGGAAAATCGCTGACGCTGGACTCGAGCGAGACCGCCGAGAGGTATCGCAACGCACCGTTTGACGGCGTCGCCGTTTTCGACAAAGACGGTGCGTTGGTCACCGCCATGACGCCTGGCCGGTTGCCGCCGCAGGCGGGGGGCGCAGCGTTTTTTCGGGCCCACGCCGACGCTGATGCCAACTCCGACCAGTTGGTGATCAGCCCGATCGAGGACGGCGGCGGCGTGCGCGCGCTGCGCTTTTCGCGCGCGGTCAAGGCCGGCGACGGCCGCTTCGACGGCGTCGTGCAACTTCTGGTCGGCACCGACGAAGTGACGCTGAATGTCTTCATGCACCGTTTTCCGCCGCGCGCCATCGTGGCGCTGGCCCGGCTCGACGGCAAGCTGCTGGTCGCCGCCGCCGAGCCGGGCACCAGCGCGCAATCGAACCTGCCTTTGGCAACCAGCCGCGAAGGCGGCATGCTGGTTGGCGGCGAGCGCTTCGGCGACGGCCGCGCGCGCTACGTCGGCTGGCACCATGCCGGCCGGTTTCCGCTGCTTGCCTTCGTCAGTGTTGACGAAGCGACGGCGATGGCGCCGTTCGATACGGCGCGCAATGCCGCCATGGCCCAGGCCCGCATCGGCACGCTCGTCGTCTTCGGCATCGCCGCGCTGGTCATGGGCTTTCTGCTGCGCCTGTCGTGGCGCAAGCGCGAAAGCGTGCGCACCGGGGAGGCCTACCGGATGGCGACCGAAGGCAGCAACGACGGCTTTTTCATTTTGGGCAGCTTGATGGGCGGCGCCGGCGTGGTCGACGATTTCGAGGTCGTCGACTGCAACGAGCACGGCGCCACGCTATGCCACCAGCGGCGCGAAACGCTGATCGGCCGGCGCTTTTCGAGCCTGTATCGGGACGACACGTTCGCCCGTGTGATGGCGGTGCTGCGCATCGCCTTTGACACCGGCGCCTACGATGGCGAACTTGAATTCCAGCCGCGCGCCGCCGACGGTTCGCGCTGTATGCAGGTAAAGGCGGTGCGCTCGGACGGCAAGCTGGCGATCACGCTGCGCGATATTTCAGAATCGAAGGCGCACGTCGCCGCGCTCGAGCACCGCGGCAACCACGACGCCCTCACCGGGCTGCCGAACCGGCACTGGCTGCTGTGGTACCTGCCGCAGGCGATCGGGCGCGCGCGCGACAACCGTCAGACGCTGGCGCTGCTGTTCATCGACCTCGACGGCTTCAAGGCGGCCAACGACAGCATGGGCCATGCGGCCGGCGACGAACTGCTGCGCCACGTTGCGCACCGGCTGCAGGAGGCCGTGCGCCCGCACGACCATGTGGTGCGCATCGGCGGCGACGAGTTCGTCGTCATCCTCGAGAACGACCTGCGCATCGAAGACGCGGCGATCGTCGCCCGGCGGGTCCTTTTCGCGTTCAAGCCGAAGTTCAAGCTGCTGGCCGGCACCGCCGTGCTGGGCACCTCGATTGGCATCAGCAGCTTTCCCGGCGACGGCGGCGATGCGGCGACCTTGCTGCAAAATGCCGACGTCGCCATGTATTCGGTGAAAACCAGCGGCAAGGGCAGCTTCCGGTTTTTCGACCCGGCGTTCTACGACGCCTTGCGCAAGGAGCTCGAAGTTGAAAAAGACCTGCGCCGCGCCATCGACACCGACGAATTCGTCATTCACTACCAGCCGCGCATGGACCTGGCCAGCAACCGCACCACCAGCGTCGAAGCGCTGGTGCGCTGGATGCATCCGGTGCGCGGACTGCTCGAGCCGAAAGAATTCATTGCGCTGGCCGAAAAGACCGGCATGATCGTGCGCCTCGGCGAACTGGTGCTCGTCAAGGTCTGCGAGCAACTGGCGCAATGGCTGCAGAAGGAGGGCGACGTGGTGCCGGTGTCGGTCAACATCTCGTCGCGCCAGTTCAACGAGACCGACATCGCGCGCATCTTCTCGACCATCATGGCGCGCTACGGCATCCCGCCGCGTTTGCTGGAAATCGAACTGACCGAGTCGTCGATGATGGGCGGCAGCAGCCACGTGCTCGAATCGGTGTCGAAAATCCGCGGCCTCGGCATCAAGCTGCTGGTCGACGATTTCGGCACCGGCTATTCATCGCTGGCGCAGTTGCAGCTGCTCGACTTCGACATTCTCAAGGTCGACAAAGCCTTCACCAGCCGGATCGAACATACCGAGCAGGGCATCATCCTGTTTACCGCGATCGTCACCATGGCGCACGCGCTGGGCATGCGGGTGGTGGCCGAAGGTGTCGAAACGATCAACCAGCTGATGATCCTGCGCGAACTGTCGTGCGACGAAGTGCAGGGCTACTATATTTCCTTGCCGCAGAGCGCGACCGACATGCAGAGCCGGCTGCTGGCGCCGGCGGGGTGAAGTGGCGGCTGAGTGCCTACGTTTGCGGTGCGGATACGGCGGCATCCTCCAGCGGCGCGGCGCCAACGCCATTGCGCCCCTGGGCCTTGGCCCGGTACAGGCCGCGGTCGGCGGCCTCGATCAGTGCGCGGGGATGCTGGCCGCGCTGCGGAATCAGGGAATGGGCGCCGGCGCTGACAGTGAGGATGCGCAGCGGGCTGGCGCCATGCTGGAATGCGAGCGCGGCAATCGCGGCGCGGATCGATTCGGCGACCGCCAGCGCGCCGTCGAGGTCGGTGTCCGGCAGCAGCATGGCGAATTCCTCGCCGCCGAAGCGGGCGGCGAGGTCACCCGGGCGGCGCTGGCCGGCCAGCAGCGCCCGGCTGACCATCTGCAGGGCGGCGTCGCCTTCGACGTGGCCGCGGTGATCGTTGAATTTCTTGAAGTAGTCGACGTCGAACATCACCAGCGCGAGCGGCGAGCCGTCGCGTATCGCGCGCTTGAATTCAACGTCGAGGCTGGCGTCGAAATGGCGCCGATTTGCCAGGCCCGTCAGGCTGTCGCTCAACGCCAGCAACTGCAGCGCGGCGTTGTTCGCTTCGAGCGCGGTCTTGGCGTCGTGCAGTTCGCGCTGCAGCCGGCTTGTGTGCATCATCTGGCCGATCATGCGCGTGCCGAGCCACAGCAAGGCGGCGAGCAGCACCAGGGTGCCGGTGGCGCTGATAATGGTGCTGGTGCGCCAGCGCGCCAGCACCTCCTGCTTCGACAGGGCGACGGCAATCAGCAGCGGGTAGCGCCGCAGGTGGCGGTAAGTATAGAGGCGCTCGATATGGTCGATGCGCGCGACCATGATGGCGCTGCCGGTCGGCCGGCCGAGTTTTTTCCACAGCTTGAAAACCGGCCCGCTGCTCATGTCGACGCCGATGTCCGCTTGCCTGAACGGCCGGTGCACGACAAACACGCCGCTGTCGAGGGCGAGGAAGATCGTGCCGTTTTTGCCGATGTCGAAGCTGTCGTAAAACTGCCTGAAAAAATCGATCTCGACCGTCGCCAGCGCGACCCCGGCAAAGCTGCCATCCGGATTGTCGAGCCGCCGCGAGACCGGCAGCACCCACACGTTGCTGGAACGGCTGCGCACCGGATTGCCGACATGCGGCGCCTGGCCGGGATGGGTGCGGTGGTAAATGAAGTATTCGCGGTCGGCGTTGTTCGCTACCGGCGCGCCCACGGGCAGCGAATTGAGCACCCAGCGCCCGCTGGCGTCGAACAGGAACAAGCCCTGCAGCGAGGGCGTGCGCTGCGTCATCGACGCCAGTAAATCATGGAGGCGCTGGCGATCGCTGTCCAGTTCGCCAGCGTGGACCCGTTCAACCACGCCCGACAGGATGGTGTCGACCAAATCGATCGAGGCCTCGGCATGGTCCGACAGCGCGCGCGCCATGTTGACTGTGGAAGTGTTCGCTTCCCGCAGGTAGGTGTTGCGGGATGAATAACTGCTCCAGCCCTCCACGGTCACCAGCGACAGGCACACCAGGGCCAGAAACATCGTGGCAAGCCGCGTCACCGAGCGCTTGGGCGGCGGCGGGGAGACGGGCGCTGCGGTGGATCGGAAAGCAGTCATCAGGGCATGTGTTGGGGTGGGTCGATGCGGCACGCGCGCTGGTGGGCGGAATCGGGTCGAACGGCATGCCAACAATGCTGCCAGCCAAAAGCGACTGCGCCGCGCAAAGAACGGGTGCACCGTCATGTTACCGGATTTCGTTCCTCACAGAAATATTCAAGTGAACCGCCACACAGTACCACAGTGTCGCGGCACTGCTCAGAATAAGCCAGGTTCGACCGCTGGCCTGGCCCTGGCTTCTGGCCACGGCGGATCGGCGGCGGCAACCAGCTGATCGGCCGGAAACGGACGGTAGACAGCCGCTTCATTGAGCAGTTCGCCTTCGAGCCAGCCGCGGTGCTGCGCCGGTTCGAGCAGCACCAGCATGCGCTTTTCATCGCCCGGTTTGTGAAAACGGTGCATCAGCGGATGGGCGTCGGCGTTAATGGTAAGCATCGAGAACGACAGCAGCGGCCGGCCGTCGGGGCCGCCGGGACGCCCCTCCCAGATGCCGGCGATGGCCAGCGGCTGCTGGCTGGCATGGGCGATGCGCCGGCGCACCGGCGCGCGCTCGAGGCCGTGGTGCTGGCTGATCGCGTCGAGTCGGCTGGGGGTGTAGTTGGCGCACATGGTGCAATGCTAGCGTTTTTTGGCAACCGGGTCGCGCCCGGGCTTGCCGCGCGCGCCGGGCGTCGGCCGAATTTGCTCAGGCGCGCCAGCGCCAGGTGCGGATCTCCGGCATGTCCTCGCCGTGTTCGACGATGTACGCGCGGTGCGCGCGCAGCTTGCCTTGCACCAGCATGCGCACGCTGGCCACATGATCGGACAGTTGCGGCAGCCGTGACACGGCGTTGGCGAACAGGCTGAAACGGTCCAGGCCGTTGAGCACGACCATGTCGAACGGCGTGGTGGTGGTGCCTTCCTCCTTGAAGCCGTGGACGTGGAGGTTGCAGTAATTGGCGCGCCGGCAGGTCAGGCGGTGGATCAGGGTCGGGTAGCCGTGGTAGGCGAAGATCACCGGCTTGTCGGTGGTGAACAGGGCGTCGAAGGCGTCGTCGCTCAGGCCGTGCGGGTGGGCGTCGGCCGACTGCAGCTTCATCAGGTCGACGACGTTTACCAGCCGCACCGACAAGCGCGGGAAATGCTCGCGCAGCAGTTGGGTCGCGGCCAGCGCTTCCATGGTCGGCACGTCGCCGGCGCACGCCATCACCAGGTCGGGATGGCCGTCGCCGGTGTCACTGCCGGCCCAGTCCCAGGCGCCGATGCCGGCGCGGCAATGCAGCACGGCGGCGTCGATGTCGAGCCACTGCGGCGCCGGATGCTTGCCGGCGACAACGACGTTGATGTAGTTGCGGCTGCGCAGGCAATGGTCGGTGACCGCCAGTAGCGTGTTGGCGTCCGGCGGCAGGTAGACGCGGACGATTTCCGCCTTCTTGTTGAGCACGTGATCGATGAAGCCGGGATCCTGGTGGCTGGCGCCGTTGTGGTCCTGGCGCCAGACATGCGACGCCAGCAGGTAGTTGAGCGAGGCCACCGGCTTCCTCCAGGTGACCCGGTTGGCCGACTTGAGCCACTTGGCGTGCTGGTTGAACATCGAGTCGACGATGTGGATGAACGCCTCATAGCAGGAAAAGATGCCGTGGCGGCCAGTGAGCAGGTAGCCTTCGAGCCAGCCTTCGCACTGGTGCTCGCTGAGCATTTCCATCACCCGCCCGTCGGGCGCGACGTGCTCGTCGGACTCGGCGATCTCGGCCATCGAACAGCGCGCAGTGACGTCGAATACCGCGTCCCAGCGGTTCGAGGCGGTTTCGTCGGGGCTGAAGACGCGGAAATTGTGCATGTTCAGGCGCATCACGTCGCGGATGAACAAGCCCTGGACCCGGGTCGACTCGGCGTCCACAGCCCCGGGCGCGCCCACGGCCACGGCATGATCGCGAAAATCGGGCATCGCCAGGTCGATCAGCAGCGTGCCGCCGTTGGCCACCGGGTTGGCGCTCATGCGGCGCGCGCCGGCGGGCGCCAGTGCGGCGAGGTCGGCGCGCAGCCTGCCGTGGGCGTCGAACAGCGCTTGCGGCCGGTAGCTGCGCAGCCATTGCTCGAGCAGCGCGACGTGGCTTGGTGCGTCCATGTCGCCGATCGGCACCTGGTGGGCGCGAAAGCTGCCCTCGACCTGCTTGCCGTCGATGGTCGACGGGCAGGTCCAGCCTTTCGGCGAGCGCAGGACGATCATCGGCCAGCAGGGACGCGCAGCGTGCTGGTTCATTGCGCCAAGCGCGCGCGCATCGTGCTGGATGCGGCGGATGCGTTCGATCACGGCGTCGAGCGTGTCGGCCATCAGCCGGTGCATGGCGGCGGGGTCGTCCCCCTCGACAAAGAACGGCGCGTAGCCGTAACCGTGCAACAGCGCCGCCAGTTCATGGCGCGGGATGCGGGCCAGCACTGTCGGCCCGGCAATCTTGTAGCCGTTCAGGTGCAGGATCGGCAACACGGCGCCGTCGATTGCCGGATTAAGGAACTTGTTGGAATGCCAGGCGGTCGCCAGCGGCCCGGTTTCGGCCTCGCCATCGCCGACCACGCAAGCCACCAGCAGGCCAGGATTGTCGAACGCGGCGCCAAAGGCGTGCGACAGCGAGTAGCCCAGTTCGCCGCCTTCGTGGATCGATCCGGGCGTTTCTGGCGCTACATGGCTGGGTATGCCGCCGGGAAAAGAAAACTGCTTGAACAGCCGCTGCATGCCGGCTTCGTCCTGGCCCACTTGCGGATAGGTGTCGCTGTAGGTGCCTTCGAGGTAAGCGTTGGCCACCATGCCGGGGCCGCCGTGGCCGGGGCCGGCCACGTACAGCACTGACAGGTCGTGCGCCTGGATGATCCGGTTCAGGTGGACGTAAATGAAATTGAGGCCCGGCGTGGTGCCCCAGTGGCCCAGCAGGCGCGCTTTGATGTGGCAGCGCAGCAACGGCTCGCGCAACAGCGGATTGTCCTGCAGGTAGATCTGGCCGACCGACAGGTAGTTGGCGGCCTGCCAGTAGGCATGCATTTTGTCCAGCAGGCAGGGATCGCTCATGGCTGCGCCCCGTTGCCAGGTGCAAACATCAGCTGGCCGACCTGGCGCGCGATCATGCACTGTTCGTCGGTATGAATCACGCGCACGCTGACGGCGCTGTTGTCGTGCGAGATCAGCGCTGCATCCCTGGCGTTGTGCGATGGCTCGAGGGCGATGCCGAGAAAGCCGAGGCCGTCGCAGATGCGGGCGCGCACTTGCGCCGCGTGCTCGCCGACGCCACCCGAAAACACCAGCGTGTCGACGCCGCCCAAGGCGCCGGCCATGGCGCACACCATCTTGCGCGCCTGGTAACAAAACAGGGCGACCGCCTCCGCCGCCCGGACGTCCTCTTTTTCCGCGGCCAGCAATACCTGCATGTCGCCGCTGATTTCCGACACGCCCAGCAGGCCGGAATCGTGGTTGACCATGTGGTTGAACTGTTTCAGGGTAAGCTGCTCGGTGCGCTCCAGGTACCAGGCCAGGCCGGGATCGAGGTCGCCCGAGCGGCTCGCCATGGGCAAGCCTCCGGCCGGCGTCATGCCCATGCTGGTATCGACGCTTTTGCCCTGGCACACCGCGGTGATGCTGGCGCCGCCGCCGAGGTGGGCCAGGATCACCCGCCCGTGCGCTGCGCCCGGCCCGGCGAGCCGCTCGAGTTCCTCGACCAGGTAAGCGCACGACAAGCCATGGAAACCGTAACGCCGCACGCCAATCGCTTCGTAACGGCGCGGAATCGCCACCATCCGCGCCAGCCGCGGCATGGCATGGTGGAAAGCGGTGTCGAAGCAGGCGACCTGCTGGACGGCGGGAAATTTTTGCGCCAGCGTGTCGATCATCAGCAGTTCGAGCGGCAAGTGCTGCGGGTCGAACGAGATCAGCCTGTGCAAGTCCTGGCGGATGGCCGGATCGAGCCGCCGCGGTTCCCAGTAGTCGGGCCCGCCGTGCACGACGCGGTGGCCGATCGCTGCCAGCGCGCCAGGCGCGGCATGTTCGAGATGCTCGACCAGCCAGTCCGTCAGCACCTGGGCCGCGTTGAAGCGTTCGGGGATGCCGAAGCGGCGCGCGAACGAGTACGCCGGATTGGCGGCGTCGACGCGAAAACCGCCATTGCCGCCGCCGATGCCGTCGATGCAGCCCTCGAACAATGGCGCGCCTGCCTGACCCTGGCTGAAAGGGAACAAGGCAAACTTGATGTTGGTGGAACCGGCGTTAATTGCCAGGATGACTTGGTCGGGAAGAGGGATTGGCATCGGGACTCCTGGGTGAGCATGGAGTGTATTGATGCACCTGTGTAAATACTTTGATATAGATCAAAGCTTGCGGGTATCCGGCGCTTGCAGCTACGCAATTGCTGTCATTCGACCTGTGCAGCCGGCTGTCGTGGCGGCGCCACCAGGCGCAAGGGGCGCCGGGAAACGTGAAATGCCAGTGGCGGTTTCATCCAGGCGGTTTCGCCATCCATCGCCACCTTCACTTGCCGCCGTTGCGCGCGTGCCAGCGGCTCGACAATCAGGCGCGCACAACGCAAATGGGTGATGTTTTCCGAACCGGAAAGCCGCCCGGCCATGGCGCGCAGGGCCAGCACAATGTGCTGGAACAGCGGCGCCGGCGGCATGACGAGCACCGCCAATTGTTGCGCCGCTTCGCCGGCGTCGAGCAATCCGACATCTTGAAGTTGCAGCGTGTTGTTGCCAACAAATAAGGTGCATGCATGCAGGACGTCGGCATCGTGTGCTTCTTGCCCGCCGGAGTGCTCGATGCGCAGCAGCATGTCGGTACGGCGTTGCACCAGCGATACCAGGGCCGCCCAGAGCGCCACCAGGCGGCTGCGGCCGAAACGCCGCTTCATCGCTTCACGGTCTTCCAGCAGTTGTGGATACAGGCCGATGCTGGCATTGACGAGAAAAATCTGGTCGTTGAGCTGCCCGACCTGCACCGGCCGCTCCTGTCCGGCCTGCGCGCTTGCCATCAGTGTTTCAAGCGCCGCCAGCGGGTCCTGAGGCAAATCGTTGTCGCGCGCAAAATAGTTGAACGTTCCCATTGGCAATACGCCGAATGACAAGCCGGCGCCAAGCACACGCTGCGCCACCGTGCGGATGGTGCCGTCGCCGCCCGCGGCCACGACAATGCCATTGCACGCGCCGGCACGACGCACCGCCTCTTCAATCAGATCGGGCAGGTGGCGCGGATGGCGGCACGCCAGAAACGCATGCGGCTGCTGGTGTTGCTGCATCAGGCTTGCCATGCGTTGTTTGGTCGCCGACGCATTGCGCCGACCGGAACCGGCATTCATGACAATAAAAAGCGCGCGCCGCGGGTTCGTGCCGGCCGCTTCATGGAGATTGGACGATAGTGTCATTGCCGGTGTGTTCCCTGTGTGTGCCCTGTGTGTTCCCTGTGTGCTTCGGGCCGCTGGAAGCTGCGGCCCGAAGCGATCTGCCGTCGTCATGACGACGGGTCAGCTTCCCATCATGCGCCTGCTGCTGGCCGCGTGACTTGATGTGCGCCGCCAAGCCGAACCGGGCCAACAGGCACCTGCCGTCGATTGCGGATTCCGCTTAAGGGCAGGCGATGGAACAGCAGGGTAGAGCAGCGGCGTTGATGCGCTGACCGAGATCGGGTGCCGGCAAACGCGATAAAACATGGAGCTCATTTATATCTTTTTTCCTGCACATTCCTCCTCTACTATAAACATGTATACTCGGTAATTATTTTTTACCACATTCATTCATCAGGACAAGCGCCCGGCCATCTTATGAGACTGACTTCCTACACCGATTATGCGCTGCGCAGCCTGATTTTCCTCGGCCTGAACCGCGACCGGCTGGTGACGATCCAGGACATCGCCGATCTGCACGCGATCTCGAAAAATCACCTGATGAAGGTGGTGCACCAGCTTGGCGTGAGCGGCTTGGTCGAAACCGTACGCGGGCGCAACGGCGGGTTGCGGCTGGGGCGCGAACCGGCCGACATCACGATCGGCGAGGTGGTGCGCCACACCGAGACCGATTTCTACATGGCCGAATGCTTCAATCCCGGCAACCTCGGCTGCGCCTATTCGGCCTCGTGCACGCTCAAAAGCGTGCTCGGCGCAGCCACCGCCGCCTACCTGAAGGTGCTTGACAACGTCACGCTGGCCGACATGCTGGAAGGCGTCAGGGTGCAGCCGCTGCCGGGCCACGCGAGCCCGCTGGTCTTCGCTGCGCTGACGTAAGCGGGTAGCGGGGTAGCCGGGAAGCAGTCAGCGCCCCAACAGCCGGCCCATGCGCTCGAGCGCCTCTTCGATGCGCGACAGCGTTGTCGCGTATGACAGCCGCACGTGCCTGGCCGGCGCCGCAAAGCCGAAGTCGGCGCCCGGCACGATCGCCACGCCGGTCTGGCGCAGCACGTCCATGCAGAATGCCGCGCTGTCGCCGCGCGCCTCGTGGGCAAGCGCGCTGATGTCGGCATAGACGTAGAAAGCGCCGTCCGGCATCACCGGCACATCGAAGCCGATGGCGCGCAGCGCCGGCACCAGAAAATCGCGGCGGCGCTTGAATTCGTGGCGCCGTTCTTCGTACAGCGCGATCGACTCGGGATGGAAGCACGCCAGCGCCGCATGCTGGGCAATCGTCGACGGGCAGATGAACAGGTTCTGCGCCAGCTTTTCGAACACCGGCACCAGCGATTGCGGCACCACCAGCCAGCCGAGCCGCCAGCCGGTCATGTTGAAGTACTTCGAAAAGCTGTTGACGGTGACGACGTCCGCATCAAAATGCAGCGCGCTGACCGGCGCATGGTCGTACGACAGGCCCTGGTAGATTTCGTCGACGATGGCAAACCCGCCGCGTGCGCGCACCGCCGCCAGCATCTGCTGCATCTGCGGCCCGGTCATCGAGGTGCCGGTGGGATTCGACGGCGAGGCGACGATGACGCCGCGGGTGCGCTCGCCCCAGCGCTGTTCGATATCGTCATGCGTGAGCTGGTAGCGCTGCGCCGCGTTCGACGGCACCAGTACCGGCTTGCCGCCGAACGCGGTGACGAAGTGCCGGTTGCATGGATAGCACGGGTCGGGCATCAGCACGTCGTCGCCGACGCCGACCAGCGCGGCGCACGCCAGCAGCAGGCCAGCCGACGCGCCCGCGGTGACGATGATGCGGCGCGGGTCGACGTCGACCCCGCAGGCGATGGCGTAATGGGCGGCGATCGCCTCGCGCAGCGGCGCCAGGCCGAGCGCGTCGGTGTATTGGGTGGCGCCGGCGCGGATCGCATCGATCGCCGCCTGCTGCACCCGTTCGGTGGCGGTGAAATCGGGTTCGCCGACGCTCATGCTGATCACGTCGACGCCGGAGCGCGCCAGCGCGCTGGCCGCCTTGACCACTTCCATCACGTGGAACGGTTCGATCGAATGGACGCGCTGCGCCACTTGCAGCACGCGCGAAGCCTGCTGTGCCGGATTGCCCGGTGGGGTGTTCGACATGCTGTTATTCAATCGCTGGTGGCAGGCCTGCCATCTTATACGAAGTCGTGCGGGGCCGAACCGGGAAGCGCGTTGCGCGCAAGGGCAGTTGAAAGCAGCCCGACGCTGAATGATGCAACGCCATGGTGTCAGCCGCGCCGCGGTCTTCAGGCAATCGGGCATTGTCACTCGAGTTACAACGCAATAATTGTGTCTGGCGCTTGATACATTATTTTTTGCAATCCCAGTTCGACAATGTCAAAGCATAACGAATGCTTGCGCCTGGAGTATTGCGGTAACATCTGCTGATCCATGTTTCCATGTTTTACCAACGGTCGGATACCATGCGGTGGGGAGGGGGGGCCATCATGCCGCTTTACGAAGAACGCCGCGAGGCCCAGCGATTACACGCGCTTCATCAATACAACATCCTCGATACGCCGGCAGAAGACTTTTTCGACGATATCGTGCTGTTGGCTTCGCTGGCGTGCCGCACGCCGATCGCGTTGATTACGCTGATCGACAGCAGCCGTCAGTGGTTCAAGGCGAAAATCGGCATGCAGGCGATTCAAACAGCGCGGGAGATCTCGGTTTGTCAGTATGCGCTGGCGCATCCCGACGACGTCCTCGTCATACCGGATGTGACACTCGATACACGGTTCGAAAACAACCCGCTGGTGCACAATACTCCGTACATGCGTTTCTACGCCGGAGTACCGCTCGTGACGGCGGACCGTCAAGTGATCGGCACGCTGTGTGTCATCGACGCCCGCGCGCGCGCGCTTAGCCACGCGAAACAGCAAATCCTGAAGGTGCTGGCGCGACGGGTTGTGGCAGCGCTCGATACCCGCTCGGAAGTCGCCTCGCTGCACATCCTGAGCACCACCGATCCACTCACCAGCCTGTATAACCGGCGTGCCTTCAATACAATATTCGCGGAGCAATTTGTTAGCGCGAAAAGCGCCGTAAAACCACTGTCCCTGATTTTGTGCGACATCGACCATTTCAAGCGATACAACGACACCTTGGGTCATCCCGCCGGCGACCGGCTGTTGCAGTCGGTTTCAGCTGCGCTGCGTCGCGGCGCGCGCGGCAGCGATTTTATCGCGCGCCTCGGTGGTGACGAATTTGGGGTCATTTTGCCCGACACAAGCTGTGACGTGGCCAAGCAGCTTGCGGATCGGCTACGCAAGGCTGTACAGGCGCAGTTCGAAGGCGAACCGGCCGTGACCCTGAGTGTCGGTGTGGCCGACATTCAACCGGGCATGAAAAACAGGAGCACGCTTTTCAGCAAGGCTGACCGTGCATTGTATGAAGCGAAGCGGCAGGGGCGCAATAGAGTGGCGATCGAGTGCGACGAGTCTGCTCATGGTGGCAAGGGCCACGCCGGCAAATAATGCACGGCGCGCAATGCACTATTGCAAGACCTTGCGGCCGAAAAAGCCGCCGAAGCCGGCGACCAGGCGGATGACTGAAATGTCCGATTACCTGATCTGACCCGGCATCCGACAACGGATCCCTGCAACGCCTGGTTCGTGCGATATACTACGCGGCTATGAACTTGCGCAGATCCTATCGTCTCGTTGCCGCTCTGATTGCACTGGCCAGCCTGCTGTTCATGCAGCTGGCCGTTGCCGCCTATGCATGTCCGATGCTGTCGCTGCATTCCCAAACCCAGGCGCAAACGCTGCCGCCGATAGCCGTGGCAATGGCCGATTGCCACGGCATGGACACAGACAGCCCGAGCCTGTGCGGCGCGCAGTCGGACGCCGGCAAGCAGTCGCTGGACAAGCCGGCCACGCCGCATGTCGAGCCCTTCGCCGCCGCCGCCGTGCTGGTCGAGGTCGTCGCAACCGGGGCGTTGACGCCGACCGGCGCCAGTGTGCGTGCCTGGTCGATACCGGCTGCGCTCGCTGCCCCGCCGATCGCCATTCGCCACTGCTGCTGGCGCATCTGAAGCCCCGCTAGCGCTGCCAGTTCGTTGCCGCGTTCGCGGGCGACGTCGTCCAATGCTGTCGGAGGTTCCATGTTTTTGTGCCTGATGTTGGCCTGCTCAAAGCAGCGCCGCGCGCTTTCCCTTTCTGTCGTCCTGATCGCCGGCGTGACGGCGCCGCTCTGCGCCGACGCCGGCCTGACCCTGGAAGCCGCCCAGCACCTGGCGCTGGCGCAGTCGCGCAAGCTGGCGGCCGGCGAGGCGTCGATTGCCGCCGCGCGCGCCATGGCGGTGGCCGCCGGCCAGCTGCCCGATGCGGTGCTGAAAGTTGGCATCGACAACCTGCCGGTGAGCGGGCCGGATCGCTACAGCCTGTCGAGCGACTTCATGACGATGCGCCGGATCGGCGTAATGCAGGAGTTGCCGGGCGCCGCCAAGCGGCTGTTGCGCGCCGGCCGCTTCGAGCGCGCCGCCGACAAGGCAGCCGCCGACAAGGCGCTGGTTGGCGCGACCATCGAACGCGATACCGCACTGGCGTGGCTGGCGCTGTATTTTGCTGGCGCCACTGTGCAGGTGATCGACCAGCAGGTTGACCAGGCCGGGTTGGAACTGCAGGCGGCCGAAGCCGGGTTCAAGGGTGGGCGCGGCGCCCTGGCCGACGTGCTGGCCGCGCGCGGCGCGCTGGCGCTGCTGCGCGACCGCGCCAGCGCAGCAGGGCAGCGGGTGCACAGCGCGCGCATCGGCCTGGCGCGCTGGGTCGGTTCGGCGCCCGAATTGGGCGAACTGGCCGGCTTGCCTGATCTGGCGCATGTGCAGCTCCACGCCGCATCGATCGGCAACCAATTGGGGCACCATCCGCAGATCGCGGTGCTGGAGCGGGAAGAAGGCGTCGCGCGCGCGCAGGTGCGGCTGGCCGAAGCCGACAGGCAGCCGGACTGGAGCGTCGAAGTCGCATTCCAGCAGCGCGGCGCGGCGTATTCGAACATGCTGTCGGTCGGCTTGTCGATCCCGCTGCAATGGGACCGCGCCCGGCGCCAGGACCGCGAACTGGCCGCCCGCGTCGCCCAGGCCGACGGTGCCAGGGCCGAGCGCGACGACGCGCTGCGCGCCCACGTCGCCGAGGCACACGCCATGCTGGGCGACTGGAATAGCCGGCGCGAGCGGCTGGCGCGCTACCGCGGCGAACTGATTGCATTGGCGCTTGAACGCACGGCGGCGACGCTGGCGGCCTACCGCGGCGGCAAATCGTCGCTGCCGGAGGTGCTGGCCGCGCGCCGCGGCGAGCTCGACGTCAGGCTGCAGGCGATTGAACTGGACGCCGACGCTGCAACATTGTGGGCCCAGCTCAATTACCTGGCCGCGGCCGGCCACCCGATCAAGGAAGCGAGGGAATTGCCATGAAGCGCCGCACCACGATATTGTTGCTCGGCGCCGTCGCGCTCACATTGGCCGCCGGCTTCGGCAGCTACCGGCTGGGCCTTGCGCGCGGCGAAGCGGCGGCGGCGGCGCCGACAGGTCCGGCGGAAAAAAAGGTGCTCTACTGGCACGACCCGATGGTGCCCGGCCAGCGTTTCGACAAGCCCGGCAAGTCGCCGTTCATGGACATGCAGCTGGTGCCGGTGTACGCCGATGAAAAAGACGGCGCCGCCCAGGATGCGGTGAGCGTGAGCCCGCGGATGCAGCAAAGCCTGGGCGTGCGCACCGCACAGGTGACGCGCGGCAGCCTGGCCGCGTCGCTGCAGGCGGTGGGCGCGGTCGCCTTCGACGAGCGCTCGGTGGCGCTGGTGCAGGCGCGCAGCAACGGCCACGTCGAGCGGCTGTTCGTGCGCGCGCCGCTGGACCGGGTGCGCAAGGGCCAGCCGCTGTTGCAGATGCTCGCGCCCGACTGGGTGGCGGCGCAGGAGGAATACCTGGCGCTGCGCCGCATTGGCGATGCAGCCTTGCCCGGCCTGGTCGGTTTGGTCGATTTGGTCGATTTGGTCAATGCCGCGCGCCAGCGCATGCGGCTGGCCGGCATGTCGGAGGCGCAGATCGGCCAGGTCGAGGCGCTCGGCAAGCCGATCCTGCGCATCACGATCGTGGCGCCGGTGTCGGGCGTGGTGACCGAATTGAACGCGCGCGAAGGCATGACGGTCGCTGCCGGCGCGCCGCTGCTGCGCATCAACGGGCTCGATCCGGTATGGGTCAATGCCGAGGTGCCGGAAAGCGCGGCTTCGCAGGTGCGCCCGGGCAGCGCAGTCGAAGCCAGCGCCACGGCGTTGCCTGGCCAGGTCTTCAAGGGCACGGTTGGCGCCGTGCTGCCGGAGGTGAACGCGGCGACCCGCACGCTCAAGGCGCGCATCGTGCTGGCCAACCCGAAAGGCGCACTGGTGCCCGGCATGTTCGCCTCGATCCGTCTCACGCCCCCGGCCCGCGCGCAGGCGCTGCTGGTGCCGTCGGAGGCGGTGATTCACACCGGCACGCGCAGCGTCGTCATGCTGGCGCAAGGCGACGGCAAATTTTCCCCGGTCGACGTCGAGACCGGCCTTGACGCCAATGGCATGACCGAGATCCGCAAGGGCGTTTCGGCCGGCCAGCAGGTGGTGGTATCCGGCCAGTTTTTGCTCGACTCGGAGGCCAGCCTGCGCGGCGCCGGTGCGCGCATGGGAGCGGGCCAATGATTGCCCGCATCATCGGCTGGTCGATCAACAACCGCTTGCTGGTGCTGCTGGCGAGCGTGATGCTGGCGGCCTGGGGCGCCTGGTCATGGTCGCGCACGCCGCTCGACGCGATCCCCGACCTGTCCGATGTGCAGGTCATCATTCGCACCGCCTATCCGGGCCAGGCGCCGCAGATCGTCGAGGACCAGGTCACCTACCCGCTGACCACGACGATGCTGTCGGTGCCGGGCGCAAAAACCGTGCGCGGCTACTCGTTCTTCGGCGACTCCTTCGTCTACATCCTGTTCGAGGATGGCGTTGACCCGTACTGGGCCCGCTCGCGGGTGCTGGAATACCTGAACCAGGTACAGTCGCGGTTGCCAAGCCAGGCGAAAACCGCGCTTGGCCCGGACGCCACCGGTGTCGGCTGGGTCTACGAATACGCGCTGGTCGACCGCAGCGGCAAGCTGGATTTGTCGCAGCTGCGGGCGTTGCAGGACTGGTTTTTGCGGTACGAACTGAAGACCGTGGCGGACGTGGCGGAAGTGGCCAGCATCGGCGGCATGGTGCGGCAGTACCAGATCGTGCTCGACCCGGACAAGCTGCGCGCCTACGGCGTCACCCAGGCGAAGGTGATCGCCGCCGTCGGCCAGGCCAACCAGGAAACCGGCGGTTCGGTGCTGGAACTGGGCGAGGCCGAATACATGGTGCGCGCCTCGGGCTACCTGCGCTCACTGGATGACTTTCGCAACATCGTGTTGGGCGCGCCTGGCGCCGGCGTGCCGGTGCTGCTGGGCGACGTCGCCCGCATCGAGGTGGGACCGGAAATGCGGCGCGGGATCGCCGAGCTGAACGGCGAAGGCGAAGTCGCCGGCGGCGTGATCATCATGCGCTCCGGAAAAAATGCGCTCGACACCATTGCACGGGTCAAGGCGAAGATCGAAGCGCTCAAGCCGGGTTTGCCGGCCGGGGTCGAGATCGTCCCCACCTACGACCGCTCGCACCTGATTCGCCGCGCCGTCGACAATCTGACCCGCAAGCTGGTCGAGGAAATGATTGTCGTCGCGCTGGTGTGCGCCGTGTTCCTGTTCCACCTGCGCTCGGCGCTGGTGGCGATCGTCGCGCTGCCGCTGGGAATCCTGGCGGCCGGCGTCGTCATGCATTACCAGGGCGTCAGCGCCAACATCATGTCGCTGGGCGGGATCGCGATCGCGATCGGCGCGATGGTCGATGCGGCGGTGGTGATGGTCGAAAACGCCCACAAGCATATCGAAGCGTGGCACCGCGCTCACCCCGCACAGCCGCTGCGCGGCGAGGCGCACTGGCGGGTGATCGGCGAGGCCGCCGTTGAAGTCGGGCCGGCGCTGTTTTTTTCGCTGCTGATCGTGGTGCTGTCGTTCGTTCCGGTGTTGACGCTCGAAGCGCAAGAGGGCCGCATGTTCGCCCCGCTGGCCTACACCAAGACGTATGCGATGGCGGCGGCGGCGGGCCTGTCGATCACGCTGATCCCGGTGCTGATGGGCTATTTGGTGCGCGGGCGCATCCTGCCGGAACGCGACAATCCGGTCAGCCGGCTGCTCATCGCGCTGTACCGGCCGCTGCTGGCGCACACGCTGCGCCAGCCGAAGGCGACGCTGGCCATTGCCGCGCTGCTTGCCGTTGCCGCGCTGTGGCCGTTGTCGCGCCTGGGCGCCGAGTTCATGCCGCCGCTGGACGAAGGCGACCTGCTGTACATGCCGTCGGCGCTGCCGGGCATCAGCGTCGGCAAGGCCGCCGAACTGCTGCAGCAGACCGACCGCATGATCAAGGCGGTGCCGGAAGTGGCGAGCGTGTTCGGCAAGGCCGGGCGGGCCGAGACGGCGACCGATCCGGCGCCGCTCGAGATGTTCGAGACCATCATCACCTTCAAGCCGCGTGCGCAGTGGCGCGCCGGCATGACGCCGCAGCGGCTGGTCGAAGAACTCGACAAGGCGGTGCGGGTGCCGGGGCTGTCGAACCTGTGGGTGCCGCCGATCCGCAACCGCATCGACATGCTGGCCACCGGCATCAAGAGCCCGGTCGGCATCAAGGTGTCGGGCCCCGACCTGCAGCAGATCGACCGCATCGCCGGCGTCATCGAGCGCGCCGTCGGCAAGGTGGCGGGGGTGACGTCGGCGCTGGCCGAGCGCCAGCGCGGCGGGCGCTACATCGATATCAACATCGACCGCGCCGCCGCCGCGCGCCATGGCATGAACATCGCCGAGGTGCAAAGCGTGGTGGCGGCGGCGATCGGCGGCGCCAACATCGGCGAGACGGTCGAGGGCCGGCAGCGCTTCCCGATCAACCTGCGCTACCCGCGCGAAGTGCGCGATTCGGTCGAGAAGCTGCGCCAGTTGCCGCTGCAAACCGAACGCGGTGCACAGATCCGGCTCGGCGACGTTGCCGCGATTGCCATCAACGACGGCCCGCCGATGCTTAGAAGCGAGAACGCCCGCCTGGCGGCCTGGGTGTATGTCGACATCCGTGGCCGCGACCTGGGTTCGGCGGTGCGCGAGATGCAACGCGTGGTGGCAAGTGCGCTGGCGGGCGAAGGCGCGCTGCCGGCCGGCTATTCGGTGGCGTGGGCGGGTCAGTTCGAATACCTCGAGCGCGCCGGCGCCAGGCTGCAGGTGGTGGTGCCGGCGACGCTGTCGATCATCTTCGTGCTGCTGTATCTGACGTTCCGGCGGTTCGATGAGGCGGTGCTGATCATGGCCACGCTGCCGTTCGCGCTGGCCGGCGGCATCTGGCTGGTCTGGCTGCTGGGCCACAACCTGTCGGTGGCCGGCGCAGTCGGCTTCCTTGCACTGGCCGGCGTGTCGGCCGAGTTCGGGGTGATCATGTTGCTGTACCTGAAAAAGGCCTGGGAGCGGTGCGGCGAACGCAGCGAGGCCGGCCTGATGGCGGCAATATCCGACGGCGCGCTGCTGCGGGTGCGGCCAAAGGCGATGACGGTGGCGGTGATCGTCGCCGGCCTGGTGCCGATCATGGCAGGTTCAGGCACCGGCTCGGAAGTCATGCAGCGCATCGCCGCGCCGATGGTGGGCGGCATGATCACCGCGCCGCTGCTGTCGCTGTTCGTGGTGCCGGCCGCCTTTTTGCTGCTGCGCCGGCGCGACATGCGAAAAACCGCCGACGCGAGCGCCGTAAAACGTGCAACTGTAAGCGCAACAGCATGAACCTGAAAACCCGGGCGCGACTACAATAACGCCACCTTGTACCCTGGACCCTGCACCCCGGAGCCGACGATGGCATTGACGATCCTGAAATACCTTGTCACGGCAGGCCTTGTCGTGCTCATCTCCGAGCTGGCCAAGCGCAGCGACCGGCTCGGCGGCCTGGTGGCGGCGCTGCCGCTGGTGACGATCCTGGTGCTGGTGTGGCTGCGCCTCGATGGCGTCGCCGACGCGAAAATCGCCAGCCACGCCTGGTACACCTTCTGGTACGTGATCCCGACGTTGCCGATGTTTCTGGCGTTTCCGGTGTTGATGAACCGCATCGGCTTCTGGCCGGCGCTGGCCGTCTCGATGCTGCTGACGGTGGCCTGTTTCGGCCTGTTCGCTGTCGTCGTGCGCCGCTTCGGCATCGAATTGCTATGACCGGGTTGAGGTAGCCGGGGTCCGCCAGGGTCAATCTACCTGCGGCTTCGCGCACTTCGATTTGCTGCCGGTGAGGGTGCAGGTGTTGCGCACCTTGCCTTCCGTATCCCACACGTTCACGGCCCACTGTTCGGCGCCGGTGCGCTCCATCGTCATGTAGCCGAAGCCGTCGACCCAGGAACTGAATTGTTCGACCACTGCGCCGGGGGCCGGCGATCCGCCTTCCGGCAGCGGCTGTGGCATTGGCACGGTGTCTTCTGCGGTGCCGGAAAAACCGCTGACGAACTGGGTCGGGTGCGCGCTCGAAAAACTGACCTGCTGCCACAGGTGAATGTGACCGGACAGCACCGCCTTGACGTTTTTCGGCATCAGGCCCGGGTCGACGGCGCTGAACGCATCCTGCAATCCCTTGTTGCCGTGGAACAGAGACAGCGCCCGGGCCGCAGCGAGCGCGGGTCGAGAAAGCGCAGGAAGCCCTGGCCGGCGCGCGTGCACGATTCGTGGTTGCCGCGCGCCATCACCCACGGCGCCGCCTTCAGCAACGCGGAAGCGGGGGTGAAAAAATCGGCGTCCCAGGCGTCCCAGCCATAGCCCCATGGGCTGCCGGCGCAACCCGGGCGCTCGGCCAGGCAGGCGTTTTCGCGGTAGTGGTAGTCGCCCACGTGCACCACCAGGTCCGGCTTCCATGCGGCGGCAAGGGCGGCGACGCGGGCGAACGGGTAGGCCAGGGTGCGGTTGCAATCCTGGTAGGCGCCGCTGGTTTTCAGGCGGCAGCCGGTGTCGTCGATGACGACGATGCGCGCCAGGCGCGCGCGCGGCAGCGGCAGCGGCCGTCCTGCCACCGACGCCTGCACGCTGCCGGCCGGAATGCGCGCTTCGCACGCGCGCACGGGAAACGCGCTCGGCTTCGTTTCCAGCGCGGGCGACACCGTCGGCCGCTGGGCGATGGTGGCGGCCGGCGCACGCATCGACATGGCGACGTCGCGGCCGTCGAGGCGAATTGGCGGGCAGGCCGCGCCGGCGGTCAGCACCCGCGCCACGCTAACGCCGTCGCCGGTCATCACGACGAACGAGGACAGCGGCGGCGCCAGCGCGGCGCAGCCGGCCAGCGTGGCGAGCAGGCTGCTGCGGATAACAATTGACAACACGGCAGACATGGCAGGCATGGCAGGCATGGCAAATTCGGCAGGCATGGCGGATCGGTAAAAAATCGATGCGGAAGGATCGCGAAACGGCGGCGATTTACAACCTGAGCAATTTGCCACAGCGCCACCACGGCGGCGCCAGCCAGCTGTTGTTTGCCGTCGTCAGATATACTTGCCGGTTGTGATCCGCCGGGATCAACAATAACAGCGGAATAGCCATAGTGAACGACCATCTGAAACGCGCGCGGGAACGGTTTGAACCGATGCTGGACACCACCAGGGCCAGGGCCCAGGCCGGCTGCACGCGGCTGCGCGCTTACCTGGCGGTGCAGCCGCCGGTGAAGCGGGTGGCGTTGATCGTGCTGTGGGGGGGGGGCACGCTGTCGGCGCTGCTGCTGGCGTATGTGCTGATCCTCATTCCCCTCACGCCCGGCATCCGCGATTTGAAGCAGGCGCGCGCCGCACGCGCCTCGACGTTGGTGTCGGCCGACGGCAAGGAGCTGGCCAGTTTCGATCAGGGGCTGCAGGAGCGGGTCAAGCTGGCGCAGATTTCGCCCAACGTGACCGCCGCCCTGGTGGCCACCGAAGACCACCGCTTCTACCAGCACCATGGGATCGACTTCAAGCGCACCGCCGGCGCCATTTTTTACAGCCTCAAGGGCGATGCCCAGGGCGGCTCGACCATCACCCAGCAACTCGCGCGCAACATGTTTCCCGAAGAGATAGGACGCTCGCGCAACCTGAACCGCAAGCTCAAGGAGCTGATCACCGCGTTGAAGATCGAGGCAACCTACAGCAAGACCGAGATCCTGGAAGCGTACCTCAACACGGTGCCGTTCCTGTACAACGCCTTTGGCATCGAGATGGCGGCGCGCACCTATTTCGACAAATCGGCCTTTCAACTCGACATCCTCGAAAGCGCGACCCTGGTGGGCATGCTGAAAGGGACCAATTACTACAACCCGGTCACCAATCCGGGCCGCTCGCTGGAGCGGCGCAACGTCGTGCTGGGGCAGATGCTCAAGCACGGCGTAATCACCCAGCCGCGTTTCAACGCGCTCAAGAAACGCCCGCTGCGGGTGCATTTCGCGCGCCAGGCCGAGCGCCCCGGCACCGACACCCACTTCACCGCCCACGTGCGCAAGTGGCTGATCGACTGGGCCGACGAAAACGACTACAACCTGCAGCTCGATGGGCTGGTGGTGCACACCACGCTTGACTTCGCGCTGCAGCAAGCCGCCCTGCACGCGGTCGAGCGCCAGGCCAACGCGCTGCAGGCGGTGGCCGACGTCGAATGGAGCCAGAGCGGCGTGAGCCTTTCCAGTTCGACGGGCGCCTACGCCGCGGTGCACGGCGCAATCAATCCGTTCCAGTATTTCTGGCAGTCGCACGCGGCGCTGGGCGACGCCTTCGTGCGCGAGTCGGCAACCTACCGCAAGGCGGTCGAGAACGGCGAAGCGGGGCCGGTCGCGCTCAAGCGCCTGAAGGCCGACCGCAACTTCGTCGCCGTGCTGCGTGCGGCCAAGTCGCGCCTCGAAGCGGGCTTCGTGGCGCTCGACCCGGCCAGCGGCGAAGTCAAGGCGTGGGTCGGCAGCCGCGACTTCCAGCGCGAACAATTCGACCATGTGGCCCAGGCCGAGCGCCAGCCCGGTTCGACTTTCAAGCCGATGGTGTACGGCGCCGCGCTGGAAAAAGGCCTGGCGCCGGAGCGGCCCTACCGCGACGCGGTGATGAGCATCAAGGCCGGTGACGGCAAGCTGTGGCGCCCGACCGACATGAGCGGCACCACCGGCAATCAGATGACGATGCGCGACGGCCTGGTGTTTTCCAAAAATACCATCACCGCCCAAGTCATGCAGGACGTCGGCCTGCCGGACATCATCAGCCTGGCCAAGTCGCTCGGCGTCAACCAGAGCAAGCTGCAAGCGGTGCCGTCGCTGGCGCTCGGCACCAGCCCGGTGACCTTGCTCGAAATGGTCAATGCCTATGCAAGCATCGCCGCCCAGGGCGAGTACCGCAAGCCGGTGTTCGTCACCCACATCACCGACCGCGACGGCAAGGAAATCGCCCGCTTCAGCGCGGTCAAGCCGCAGCGCGCGATGTCGCAGGCGTCGGCCGTAACCTTGATCGACATGATGCGCGGGGTGATCAACCGCGGTACCGGCACCGCGATTCGCCACCGCTTCGGCATCCTTGCCGACGTTGCCGGCAAGACCGGCACCACGCAGAACAACGCCGACGGCTGGTTCATCCTGATGCATCCGAACCTGGTGGCGGGCGCCTGGGTCGGTTTCAACGACAACCGCGTCAACATGCGCAGCGCGTACTGGGGCCAGGGCGGCCATAACGCGCTGCTGCTGGTGGGCGACTTTTTCAAAGCGGCGCTCGACAGCGGCAAGCTCGATGGCGCCGCCCAGTTCCCAGGCGCACCGCCGCGCAGCGCGGTGCCGCGCCAGGACGAGCCGCAGGAAGCAATGGATGCGATGGAGGAGGGCGGCGAGATGCGCGAAGAAGACATGCCGGCCGGGGACAGGGCGACGCCGGCTGCACCGGAAGAAATGCAGCAAGTGCCGGATGGGCCGGCAGCGGAGAGACGCCAGGACCGCCAGGCGCGCGACCGCGAGGCTGAGGTGGACCGGCAGATCCAGCAGGACCGCCAGTTCCAGCAGGACCGCCAGTTCCAGAACGAGCGCCAGCCGTTTGCACCGCAGGAAAACTGAGGCAACTTCGGATTGGCTGATGAGTACAGCGCCACCGTCCGTGCACCGACGAACGTGGCGCAGCGCTGCACGCAATGGAATATCGGGAAAATATTTCGTGACTGTTCAGCGTCTATGCAGCGGGCTGGATAAGATTGCCGGCGAAGGCGCGTTGTAGCACCTCGAGCATACCGTGGCCCTGCTTGCGTAGCGTGTCGAGGCAGGATCGGATGACGCAGAAATTGTCGGCGCCTTCGACGGTGCGAAAGCAACCCGAAATCTTCTGTTTCACCTTCGGCATGCGCACGGCCCGTTCGGCCACATTGTTGGTGAACGGCACGGCAGGGTCGCGAATGAACAGCAGGACCGCGTCGGCATGTTTGCGGAAGCGCCGCAGCAGGTTGCATGCAACCGACTGCTTGGCGCGGCCGCCCTTCCAGGCAGGAAGTTCGACCTCGGGATGCAGCGCTTCGCCGGCGCCGACGATGGCATCGTAGGGTGTCCTGAAGGCGGCAATGTCAGGTTCGCTGAAACGCTTTCCGGAGTGTCGCGCTGCCCAACATAACTGATTGGCGCCGAGCAGAAAGTCCGCCATCTCCTGGGGCCACTGGTGTCCCGTGAGTTCCTTTACGTACAGCAGTTCGCGCAGCAGATGGGCATTGCACAGAGCGTGTGTGGCATCGTCCAGTTTTCAGTATGGCGCCCGGCAATCGTGCACCAGCGCGCCCAGGCGATTGGGCAAAATGCCATGCGCGGTGATCGCTTCCATGCCACGCTTGGCATGCACCCCGTACCAGGTGAGCGTGTCGTTGGCGGCGATATGAAGCCAGTGCAGTTTGCCGGCAACGCGCAGGCCCGATTCGTCGGCGTTGACGAGCGCGGCGTCGCGCAGATACTACGCGATCAGATCGGCCGTGCCTTGCAACGCGGTGCGCGCTTCGCCCACCCATGCCACCAGCGTGCCGGGCGAAATGGCCAGGCCATACACGTCACGGATCAGTTCGGTCACGCTTGCCGGGAAGGCACTGGTGTGCAGTTGCCCACAATGGCAGCGCACGGACAGAGTGCGGTGTCCCACGACATCGAACGTGGCGACGGCACATCGAACACCTGGCGGCGTTCGCCAATGAGCGCATCGTGCAGTGGCAATTCATGGTGACAGCGCTCGCACTGTCCGGGCAGCGGGTGATCAATGCGCTCGGTCGGCTGCAAGGCCTGCTTGAGTGTACTGCCCTTGTGGCCAGGTTGAGCGCCAGGTGGTTTGCCGGAAGACTGGCGCAACGAACTGGTCTTCTTGGCAACGCCATCGGACGAGGGCGGTTTGCTTGAATTGCTGCTGTTCTTGTTGACCTTCGAGTCGAGCGCCTCCAGGCGCGCCAGCAACGTCAGAATGAGGATGTCCTTCTGTTCGTGGGTCAGGCCGGTGAGGCCGGGAGAGGAAGGTTTCGTTGCCATGCCAACATGATGAACGTGATCGTGATTGTTTACAACTAATTTCTGGCGTTCATAGGGGCTGAACAGTCACGAATTTTCTGGCTTGCTTGATGCCGCGTCGCCATGCGGAAACCACGATGGGCAACGCCCTGAGGAAAATCAATCATCGGCGCATGCACCCAAGCCTGAGCTTAACAATCGGCATAAGCCGGAATTGCTTTTTAGTTAATATAAATGAGGGTGTTGACTGGTGTACTTGGCAATCCGATGCAATATCGCAGGAGTAATTTATTTATTGATTGCAAGTTCATATCGCTGCATTAAATAAATAAGCAATTAATCCGTGCAATTTGTATCGCTAGCAGTATTCGTTATCGAAATGTTGCAGCCGCATATTCGAAATGTCCGTCTAATATATCAGGGGCAACAATGAACCAGCACGATCGTGGCCGCAGAAACTTTCTGTGGCAATCCGCCCTCGCTGTCGGCGCCGCGGCGGCGCCCCTGGAAGTCATCGGCGCCAGCACGCTGCCGCTCTACAAGAGGGAGGAATGGCACATTTTCAAGAGCGGGACGCATTACGGCGCCTTGATCAATGCAATCAAGACGATGAAGGCCAATACCAACGTCAACGATCCGGCAAGCTGGGCATACTGGGTGAATATCCATGTCACCCGATGCACCCATGGCGTTCCTTATTTTCTCGGATGGCACCGCGGCTATCTGCATCACTTCGAGAAACGGCTGCGCCTGGTTTCGGGCGACAGCGGCCTGGTGCTCCCTTATTGGGATTACTACGCAAATGCGAACATGCCATCCGAGTTCACCGATCCGGGTTCCGGCAATCCCTTGTACGCAAACCGGGCCAATACCAACGTCAAGCCGGCGCTGTCGATGAATGCCTTTTCGGGGAGCCTGGTCAACTTCCAGACCGGGACCAGCAAGGCCTTTGAACCATCGGTCGAAACGGCGCCGCATAATACGTTTCATAACATCATCGGCGGCGTCATGGCTGGCATGGAGTCGCCGGTCGATCCGATTTTCTGGCTGCATCACGCCAACGTCGACCGCTTGTGGGTGGGGTGGGTGGCCGCCGGCGCCGGCCGCATGATGCCGCTGAAATCGGCACCGTATTGGAGCGGCAACCATAGCTACACCAGCACGCTGACGACGGCGCGCACGCACACATTCGACACCAGGATTAACCTGGCCTATTACTATCAGAACGAAACCCTGCCGACGGCACTGCAAGCGCTTGCCGGCGACGACGGCGCGATGGCGCTGCAGGCAAGCGGCAGCACAATGCCGGCGCCGCCAGCAATCGGAACATTCAGTCTGAGCCAACCGCGCACCACGGGCGAATCGACGTTTTCCACCGCCGGCGCGTGGCAAGTGGCGCTGGGCGAGTTGTCGCTGAGTGTCCAGTTGCCTTCCAGTTCGGACCATAGCCAGGCAATCGCCAAGATTGCACGCGGAAATGCAGCCCCCATTCGTGGCCGCGTGTTCAAGTACAAATCCGTCCACGTCGTGCTCGACGACGTCGCCATCACCGCAGCAGGCAGCAACGGCGGCTATTTTTACAACGTTTTGCTGAATGTTCCCGCCGGACGCGCCGCTTTGTCGGCGCCCAGAACCCGCCTGATCGGCACCCTCGGCCCGTTCCAGGTCAGGGCCGCCGCCCACCAGAGCGGCGGCCCCGCCCGGCTGCGCTATGTCGTCACGCAGTTGTTGGCAGACATCCCGATCGTCGACATCGGCATGGCGACCGTATCGTTCATCCGCGTCAACGGCGAGCGCAGTCCCGCTGGTTTGGTGATTGAAATCGGTGAAGTGCGGATCGAACTTTCCACCGATGCAGATGAATCGTAAAACCCGCGTACAAAAGGAGGAAAACAAGCGGAAAAACAAGCGGAATAGTAACCCGGCCTTGCCGGACGGCATGGCGACGACTGACCGGTCGCCGCCGCATTCCCTACCGGCGCGCGGGCTGGCCACAGTCTGCCGCCGCACGCGTACCAGAAGTCACATTCACCTTATTTTTATCGGAGGAGTTCATGAGTCATCAACATGCGGGGCGAAGGGCGTTTCTGCGCCAATCGGCTTTCCTCGTCGGCGCGGCCACGGCGCCGATCGGTTTTGCCACCGGCGCCGGCTTTGCCCTGAGCCAGCGCCAGGAATGGCAAACTTTCAAGACCAGCCCGCAATACAATTCCTTCCTGTTTGCAATCGGCGCCATGAGGGCCAACACCAATCCGGAAGATCCGCGCAGCTGGGCGTACTGGACCAACATCCATGTCAACAATTGCCCGCACGGGACTGCCTATTTTCTTGGATGGCATCGTGGCTACCTGTACCATTTCGAGAGGCAGTTGCGCATCGTTTCCGGCGACGCCAACCTGATGTTGCCCTATTGGGACTATTACGCCGACCCCAACCTGCCGGCGGAATTTACCGATCCGGGCGCCGGCAACCCGCTGTACGCCTCGCGCCTCAATACCAACGTGGCGCCCGCGCTGTCGATGGCGCCATTTTCTGCGCAGCTGGTCAACTTCATGCGCGGCGCCAAGCGCGCCTTCGAGCCGCCGTTCGAGAGCGCACCGCACAACACGCTGCACAACCTGATCGGCAACGCCATGGCCACCATGGAGTCGCCGGCGGATCCGATATTCTGGCTGCATCACGCCAATGCCGACCGGCTCTGGGTGGCCTGGGCGGCGGCCGGCGGCGGGCGCGCCGTGCCGGCCATCTCGAATGTCTACTGGAGCGGCAGTTACTTGTACACGCCGACGCTGACGATGGCGCGCACCGAGACCTGGGACACCCGCACCAGCCTGGCATATTATTACCAGAACGAGGCCATGCCGGCCGCGCTGCCGCCGCTGGCCCAAAGCGTCGCCCAAAGCCAGGCCCTCGCGTCGCCGCCGGCGCCGGCAGTGGGCAGCTTCAAGCTGAGCGCTTCGCGCGTCACCAGCGACACCACGTTTGCCGCCGTCGGCGCCCGCGATGTCGGCCTCGACGAGCGCTCGGTCAGCGTCCAGATGCCGCCAAGTCCGGAAGCCGGTCTGGCGCTGGCCCGGATATTCCGCGGCAAGGGCGAGGCCGTGACCATCGGCGGGAAGCTCTACAAATCGGTTCAGGTCGTGTTCGACAACGTGGCGCTGACCAACAACGGCAGGCAGGGCGGCTATTTTTACAATGTCTACCTGAACTTGCCGGGCGCGCGCAATGCGGCTGCGGGATCAACGTCAGCGCTGATCGGCACGCTGGGGCCGTTTCAGGTGACGGCGGCCGCTCACCACAACGGCGGGCCGGCGCAACTGCGCTACGTCGTCAACCGCTGGGTGGAAAACATGACCGAGGTTCAGATCGGCATGCTGACCATCTCGTTTGTGCGCGTCAACGGCAGCAATCGTCCGTCCGGCGCCGTCATCGACATTGGCGAGGTCAGGGTGGAACTGTCGAGCGTTGAAGTCGAATCGTAGACCGGCCAGCCCTTCCATGCCACGCCATCGATCGCGATGGCGTTTTTCGTTGGCGGCGGTTGACAGCGGCCCCGCCCCTGCCCCCGCCCCGTAGTATATTGAGCAACCTGCCCACCACCGAAGGATCGCACCGATGAGCGTTCGCAACCTCCAGTACCTGTTCGCGCCGGCCTCGGTTGCGCTGATCGGCGCCTCCGGGCGCGCCGGCAGCGTCGGCGCCACCGTCCTGCGCAACCTGGCCGGCGCCGGCTTCAAGGGAACAATCTTCCCGGTCAATCCCAAATACCGGCACCTTGCCGGGCTCCCATGTTACGCCAGCGTGGACGCGCTGCCGCAGGCGCCCGACCTGGCGCTGGTCTGCACGCCGCCGGCCACGGTGCCGGCCATCATCCGCCAGCTCGGCGAACGCGGCTGCCGGGCGGCGATCATCCTCAGCGCCGGCCTCGGCGCATTGGTCGACGTTTCTGGCCGCACGCTGCAGCAGGCGGCGCTTGATGCCGCCAGGCCTTACATCCTGCGTCTGCTGGGGCCCAATTGCGTCGGCCTGCTGGTGCCGGCAATCGGCCTCAATGCCAGTTTCGCCCACACCGACGCGCTGCCGGGGCGGATCGCCTTTGTTTCGCAATCGGGCGCGCTAATGACCGGCGTGCTCGATTGGGCCAAATCGCGCGGCATCGGCTTTTCGCGCTTCATTTCACTCGGCGACAGCGCCGACGTCGATTTCGGCGACGTCCTCGACTTCCTCGCCAGCGACGCCGAGACCGGCGCCATCCTGCTCTATATCGAAGACGTCCGGCATGCGCGCAAGTTCATGTCGGCCGCGCGCGCCGCCGCCCGCAGCAAACCCGTGGTGGTGCTGAAAGCCGGCCGCATGCCGGAAGGGGCGAAGGCGGCCGCTTCGCACACCGGCGCGCTGGCCGGCTTTGATGACGTCTACGACGCCGCCATCCGGCGCGCCGGCATGCTGCGCGTGCTGACCACCGAAGACCTGTTCGCCGCGGTCGAAACGCTGGCCCGCGCGCGACCCTTGTTCGGCGAGCGGCTGGCGATCATGACCAACGGCGGCGGCCCCGGCGTGATGGCCACCGACGCGCTGGTGTGCGCCGGCGGCAAGCTGGCCACGTTGTCCAGCGAGACGCTGCGCCGCCTCGGCGACGTGCTGCCGGCGACTTGGTCGCATGCCAACCCGGTCGACATCATCGGCGACGCCCCGGCCGAGCGCTACCGCCAAACGCTCGAGTTGCTGCTGGCCGACGACCAGTCCGACGCCATCCTGTTCATCCACGCGCCAACCGCCATCGTGCCGAGCGCCGACATTGCGCGCGCCATTGCGCCGCTGGCGCGTGGCGCCTCGCGCAACTTCCTGGCCTGCTGGCTGGGCGGCGACGCCGTGGCCGAGGCCCGAAAAATCTTTTCCGAGGCAGGTATTCCGACCTTCGACACGCCCGAAGACGCGGTCAACGGCTACCTGCAAATTGTCCACTACCGGCAGAACCAGAACCTCCTGATG
>Ga0326734_1000050_pt1 | contig 41412 bp, 48 predicted proteins | sample 15_GP2_1315_FD_207944 | JGI IMG/M metagenome (GOLD analysis project Ga0326734, IMG submission 207944) | Glacier ice microbial communities from Ngari, Tibet, China - 15_GP2_131.5 | ecosystem: Environmental > Aquatic > Freshwater > Ice > Glacier | place: China: Ngari, Tibet | collected 2018-07-18 | reverse complement strand
CTGACGTGATTTCTTCAAGCTCACCCGCATTCAGGGCGCCGTCGTTGCCGCTCTTGTCCTTGCTGTAATCAGCACGGAACGAAGCGCGTGAGCCGCCCTTCATGCGCGCATCGACAGCCTTCATCAGTGCAGCATGCGCCTCGGGCATGGCCGATCGGAGCTGGTGCAGAAATTCATGACCGAATACCGCCAGCGGGCTGACGGTGCTGGACTGGTTTAAAAAGATGGTGTCGGGTTTGTCCGGCGTCACAAAGCCGTCGCCCAGCTTGGCGTCCTTGAAGTAGCTGACTTTCTTGCCTAGCAGCTTGGCCAGATCCTGGACCAAGGCAGCGTTCTTGCCGCTGACCAGGCGGGCAGCACCCGGGCGCCGCTCGGAAGCGCTCTTTTCGACACCCTGCTCGGTGGCATTGGGCTCGACCAGTTGCAATACTCGTTTCTGGCCATCGACCTGTATCGTTACATTACCGACCGTGGGCCCGGCATCATCAGTAGCGCTAAATCCATCACGCAGTCCGCCATCTCCTCGGGTATTTGCGTTTGCTGGTCCAGCATCTCGTACGCCAGATCCAGGTTGTGCAGCAACCACGCTTCCGGGTGCGTCAGCACCCCCTGCTTGTACCCGTACAGTATCGCCTTGCCCATCTCGTTGTCCAGGATTGCCATTGAGATCTCCCAGGGGTTTAGTGGCGGCTTCTGACTTGACCCAGCCGTTGAAGGCGGCTTGCGCCATCTCGGTGATCGCGCCCAGGCCTGCCCAGCCCTTTTCGTAGTTGGCTAGGTAGGCGCTTTTGGCTTGAGCCTCGGTGTCAAAGCCCATCATGACTTTGTGCTCGTCAAAACCTCCGTCGGCGTTGACCTGGTCGATCACAAAGACCTTGCCGCCATAGCCAATGAAGACATCAACCGGGTCGCCATCCGCGCCCTTGGTGCCGGCGATGTCGCCGTAGTGGTTCTTCATCTTGGTCTGCCAAGGCTTTTTGGCGCCTGGCTTGGACTTGCGGATGGATTCGGCTGGGTTCTCTATCACGATGCGCTGGCCGAAGTAACTAAAGGGCTCGCCCTTCTTCCAGTTCACAGCATCAATTTGGGGGCCGGTCGGCTCAGGCCTGTTGTTGAGCGGGCTGGTGGCGGCCTGGTTGGCGGCGGCGTCGATACGGTCACTGACCGCCTTGCGCGCCAGCTGTGCATCAGCCGGGCCCTGCAGCTTGTGCTGCTTGCGGCGGCTGCCGTCGACCAGATAAAAGCCATCCTGGCGGCGCTCGACCGTGGTCAGGCCACCTTGAATCAGACTCGTCAGCTCGGCCTTGCGTTTACGGAAAACAGCCGGGCCTTCACCCGGGGCGGCGATGACGCTCGGCGCAGCCACATTGACCGGTGATGCAGTGCCATCTGTGGGTACGATTGCGCCCATGGCGGGCTCGGCTTCGGCGCGCGCCTTGGATCGCTTGACCTCCAGCTCGCGCAGCTTCATCCTGTCGACAGCACTCATGGATGCCGGGTTGTTGGCTCCCGCCTCCAGTAGCTCCATCTGGTCAGCGCGGTAGCCAGCCTTGGCCGCATTAAGCATCGCCTTCTGCTCGGCACTGCGCAGGAAGGGTGCGACCTTCAGGGTCTCCATCACCTGGCTTGGTAGCGGTGCGGCGGCTGCTGGCTTGGCTGGCGCGTCCATGACGATTCGTTTGCCGATACCATCAGTGCCACGTTGGTTGGCGCGATCCTGGGCCGACAGCCTTTCTGCCTCTACCTGGGCTGCTTCGTTTTTTGCAGCATCGCCGGCCAATGGGCTGGTCGTGGAGCGCGGCTGGTTGCCCAGCACAATGCCGGTAGCCTGCTGCAGCTTCTGGTCGGTTGTCAGGGCTGGTGCCAGGCTGGCGTCGACGCGGTCATAAGGCTTGCCGAGTCCGGCTTCAGATACAACCTGCGCCTCGTACGGGCTGGCCACGCCGCCCCGCTGCTCGATGCTGTCGAGGGCTCGACTGATGATTGCCTGGCGCGGTGCGTCCTCGGCGCGGCGGTTGACGGCCTTGCCATCCGATGCTGCCGACTCAAGACTGGTTTGCTCTGAATTCGATAGCTGTGTTGGCGCGTCTGTGTTGGGTTTGGTGCTTGTTTGTTCTGGAATGTTGAGGCCAAATCCGCGAGCCTGGTTGACTTGCGCCTGGGCCTTCAGGTTGTCCTTGTCAAAGGTGGTGCCAGCAGTATTGATCTGACCCTGCAGCACGGCATCGCGGTCGGCAGCGGTGCGTAGCTCGACGGGTGTTCTTGGTGCGCTGGCAGGTCCACCGCCTTGCGCGCCACCGGTGATAGCGTCGATATCGGTGGATATCTGTGATATCGGATTTGCGGCCGCCCACTCGAGCGCATAGTCGATGCGCGTCAGGGCTTGCTCGCGCTGGTCCGCGCGGGTAGATGGGCTGCTGGCAACCGCCAGGTCGTTGACCAGCTTGGTCGGATCGAACTGGGTGGATTGCCGCAGCGTATCCATCACGCCTGGTGCGCGGGCGCGCTCCCTGGCGTCGGCGACGCGGTCGGTCAGTGGATCAATGGCCTGCTGTGCATTGGCAGCTTGCGCCTGAGTAGCCTGCTGCTCATTGGCGCTCCATTGCGTAGCAAACTGCGCATCGGCTGCGGCGCCGGTGTTGCCGGCCAGGGCCGCCTGTGTCAGAGTTGAGTTTTTGGGGTCTGCGGCAACCTTGTCAATCAGAGGCTTGAGCGCGGCGTCGCGCTTTTGCACAGCGTCTTGTAGTGCCGTCGGGATGGTTGTGTCGGGGCCGGGCAAGACTGATGGTTGCTGGCTGCCTGGGCGGGTATCAAAAATCCCTGCGCCGCCGCCGATTAAGCCACCAATCGATCCCTCCATTAACCCTTGCCCGACCACGCCGCGCATGCTTTGGTCTGGCGCCAAGACGCCTGTATCAATTGCCGCCACGTTCCCGGCGTAGCGCTCCTGCGCGCCTTGCGCGCCCTCTGTGCCGAACTCGGTGGCAAAGCCTTTGCCCACGCCCTTTGCCATGCCTTGACCCGCTTCGCGCGCGCCCTTGCCCATGATGACGCGCTCGATGGGGCCGGTGGCAGTCGCCAGAGCGCCCAGGCCCGCACCCAGAAGCTGCTGCTTGGTGCCTGCGCCGCCGTACTCCTGCGCCTTGGTGGCCAGTGCAGCAGCTTCTTCGTCGCTCATGCCCTGTGCTTTGGCGTTGTCGAAGGTTTGCTCGTACTGCGAGCCCTTGACCGAGCCCACACCCATACCAGCGCCTGCGCCGATGTTGGCTTTGAAGCCAAATTTTGCGGCTTCTTGCACGGCGTCTATGCCGGCCTGACTTTTCAGGAACACCTCCTTAGTCACACCAGCGGCTTTGGCGGCACTGGCCAACTTGAGCGCTTGCGCAGCCTTACCAAAGCCCAGGGTGACAAAAGAGCCCACGCCCTGCAGCAGCATCTCGCCGGGCTGGTCGTACAGCATCCCCATGTAGGCTTTGGCCTCTTCCCAGGTGCTGCCGACTGCTTCGGCGGCACTGATGCGCGCCTGGCTGTTTTTCAGTGTCGCCTTCGACTCGGGACTTTTCAGTTCCTGCAGGTAATCGCCCGCGTCGCCCAGTCCGCGTGAAGCCGCGTTTTCGGCGCCTGCCAGATCGGCGATTGCCTTGATGGCGCCGGTTGCCCCCTGGCCCAGCGACAGCCCCAGGTCAGCTGCACCCCGGGCGAATCCGCGCTTCTCGGGCGGTGGCTGTGCCTCTATTGCGACTGGCTCTTCGATTGCCGGCCTGTACCCGGCACCGATGCCCGCTTGGTCCAGGTCATCGAACGATGAAAGAATGCGCGCTACGGGCTTTTTCTTGGCCATTTACTTGCCTTGCTTTGATTGTTGACGTGCTAGAAATGTCATTGGCGGGCCGCGATGGCTTTGACTTTTTCTGCGTTAATCCTGCGTTCGCGTTCCAAGAAATCAGCATTGTCTTTCTGGAATTTTGATGCCTTCGTTGCAGCGATTTGGTCGAGGTAGGCCTGTACGTCCGGGCTGAATTTGTTGCGCGTCATGGCGTTTACTTCTCTGTTTTCAAGGTCTAACTTAGCCTTCATCGGATCGGATGTCGGTGCATTTCTGGTGGCACCTTCCGCAGCTCGAGGCACACCCTTCGCGTTAACATTTTTATCGGCAGGCGCAGGCTTTGGCTCCGCAAAGCGCGGGTCGTACTCGGCCATTTCGCCCCTGGTGAAACCGCTTTGTCCGGCACGCAGAGCAACTTGCGCAATTTCTGCCGGTGTTTTTGCTTGCCGTGCGATTTCCTGGAAAACGCTGGCGCGCTGCATCTTTACGTTGTCTCGCGCAGCCGCGTCGCGCAAATTCCCATATATCTGTTGCGCTCTTTTTTCGCTGTAAGGTTTTTGCTCGGACTCCGACTCTTTTTCGGCCAGATCCATTGCTTGTTTTCTAGCCTGCTTGGGGTCAAAATCTGCCAGCGAATTAAACGGCGACGGCTTTTCAGTCGCGTCACCCCCGCCTTTGCCGCCACCGCCACCCCCACCGCCCAATCGGCCGAGGCCTATTGCTGCGTCAAGCTTGCGCTCGCTGATGTCGTTCTTGCGCTCGTCGTTTGCAATCTTGCGCGCAGCCAGCTGATTGGCAAAAGCTGTTTGTGCGGCTGTGATGATGTACTTGGGGTCTTTCAATGCCTCGAACTGACCTGCGATGTCGGCCAAACTAACGGACATCGGCGCAACACTCTTGCCATCGATGCCGGTGCGGTTGATGGTGAAGTTGCCATCCTTGCCGGCCTCTATCGAACTAATCGCGTAGCCGTCAGGAATGTACTTGTTGTAGGCGTCCATCATGGGTTTGGTGTTGCCGCCTTGTAGGGCAAGAAGCGCAGGGGCCAAAGCCTGGGTACGCTCGACCTCCTGGCGTGTGACGTTTTTCACCATGGCGTCGGTAGACTTTTCCCAGGCCTGCTCGCCTGCCGTAGTCTGGCCGTTCTGGAGCAGGTGAAAGGCCTTGATCTGCAGGCCGGTAACCACATCCCCATGCGTCAGCGGGTCTTGTTCGCCGGTAGCTGGATTGACAGGTCGCTTGGCGTAATGGTCCTGTACCGCCTGCTCGGCAAACTCGCCCGCCTTGGCCGTCTTTTCGGTACGCTCCAATCCTGCGAGCTGCAGGCCGGATGCCTTTTCGGTCAGCGCAAAAGTCTTCTCAGCGCGGTCCTCGGCATTAGCCGCCGCACGCATTTGCAGGCCAAGTTTCGGGTCACGACGGGCCAGCACATCGATCGATGCGCGCTCCTTGCCCCTGGTCTGCTCAGCCTCGGTCAATGGCTTGTCCGAGCGCTTGCCCATGAAGTCGTACATCTTGACCGGGTCGCGCTTGATGTCGGCTGGCACCACATCGGCGCCACTGGCGTCCTTGGTGGTGAAGTTCAGCTTGACGCCGTAGCCACCCTTCTCGTCACCAGCAGTGATGTCGTAGTAGGGTGTGCCGTCGGGCTTCTTGGCGTTTTGCATCGCCAGGCGCTGGGCATCGTCTTCTGGCGTAAAGCCTTCGGACTCGATCTGTTTGGACTGGTTGATCTTATCGATCTCAGCCTGCTCCTTGGCGCTGTCGTAGGTGCTGATCAGGTCTTTGGCGATGTCGCTGCCGGCCTTGAAACGTGATGCAAAACTCATGGATGACTCCTGAAATTAGTGGGATGCGTCGGCCAGGGTGGTCATCTCGAGTCCCAGCTCGTCGTACTTCACCGCCAGGTATCCATCGGGCCGGATGACGACAGCGTCCGGGTAGTCGAGCTGCACCTCGTCGGCCATCACGCCCACGTAGGTTGTGTCTTTGCCGTTGATGTACTGGAACTGGTACAGGTTCAGACCGGTTTGCTCGTCTTTGCCGACCAACAGGATGTTTTTCTTCAGGCGACGGTCGGAATACTTGATAGAGGCCGCACCCAGCTGCGCGCCAGCACCCAGGATGGAGGCGAACGGGTCGTTATCGCCGTTAATCTTGGCAGCATTCTGGTTGAGGGAAGTCACCTGGCCCAGGCCAGTGATGCCGGCACCCAGGCCACTGATCGTCGAGCCATAGTTGGCATTGTTGGCGCTGATAGATCCACCCACCGCTGCCTGCCCGGCGGCACCAGCATTCAAGCCTGTGCCCATGGCGCCTTGTGCAAGCGAGGCGTTGGCGTTGCCCAGCCCAGCCAAGCCCTTCATTCCGCCGTACATCTGCATCTTGCTGGCCAAGCCCACCTGATCGGCAGACCGGCGGGTGCTGTTGGCGGCGAAAGCCATCGCGGCGGCCTTACCCATTCCGAGCTGCGTACTCATCGCGGCGGCGCGGCCGCTGTCCGGGCTGATGCCCATCCGCATTTGAGCGCGCTGCGCCTGATCTGCGACCTTGGTGCTGGCCAGCTCTACATCAGCGATGGCCGAGGCGACCTGGCCCTCCTTGTAGCCTTGGCTGTCAAATCGCTCAACTTCACTGAGCAGCTTGTCTTCAAAAGGGATCGAGACTTTCTTGTAGCGCTCGTCATTGAACTTCATGGTGCCGAGCTGGTATTCCGACAGCGCTTGCGCCGACTCGCCGGTTTTGCGGCTGATGGCCAAAGCGTCGTTAGCTGTCTGACGCATCCATTCTTTGTCGCCGCCGGGTGCGTTGTAGTCGGCGTACTGCTTCTCGGCCAGTGCTAGCTGTCGGTTGGCCGCTTCCGCCATTCGCGGGTCGGCCTGGGGCGCCTTCCCTTTGCCGCCTTCCATCGTCATCGGGCCAAACTTGCCGGCGCGCGAACGGAAGGCCAGCAGCGGCAGGAAATCAAAATCGTGGGCGTGGAATCTAGACATACCTGCATCCTTCTTTGGGCATCACATACAAAATCACATCGCCACCATCAGTAGCAGCACCTGGTAGCACGGCGGCCTGGGTAAAGCCCAGGTGCTCGTCGAAGCGCCGGGCGGCGTGGTTGCTGGCCTCGACATAGCCGCGCACATAGCGGCATCCGAGCTCGATGAAGGGATAGTGAAAGCAGTACCGCAGGTATTCACGGGTCATCCATCGGGCGCCAGGCACAGCAGCCACATGCATCCAGATGTTGGTTCCGTTGAAACCCTCGTAAATCACACCAGCGATCAGCTCGCCATCGCGCTCCAGACCAATGCCTTTGCAGCCCTCTATCCACGACAGCGGGTTGCGCTGCTGTACGAAGTCGAAGATGCGGCGGGTATCGAAGACTATTTTGGAGTTGGACATGAATGTGTTGTTTACGCGCGATAATTATAGTTGTTTAAAAAACAATTTGTTGACTTTTTTACAAGGCTGTGGTTCGCAGTAAATTACTGCGGCGTCAAGGATTGCCGACTTGCAGCTTGGCTTCTAGCAAAAGAAAACGGGCCTGGAGGGTAGAGAACTTGTCGTCCAACTCCTGAAGCGCCTTGGTCAGCACCGCCACATAGGACGGGTAATGAACGACCATGTGACCCTTGACGTCGCCAGTTACGGCTTCCGGGTCGTTAAACACCAGTGTGGTTCCCATGACGCCCAGCTTCTCGACCTCCTGCGCGATAAAGCCAAAGCCCGTCCGTTTAGACTTGTCGTCAATCAGGTTGTAAGAGACTGGACGCAACTGGTTGATGAAGTCCAGGCCGAGCGTTACATCCTCGACGTTTTCCTTGAGGCGAATATCTGAAGGCTGAGTGTTTCTAACGGTAAAGGTGACGATGTTTCCAGAACCGCTGGTGCGGACGTAGGCACCCGTTATGTCTGTGCCTGTGCCACCTAGTAATTCAATACCCGCGCCAGACGCGTTGGCGGTGTAAGCGGAGCTGATTAGCGTGGTGTCGTTGGTTGTGAAAATGCGAGCGTAACTTGTATCTACAAAGCCGCCCAGCGATGCCGCATTGCCGCCGTCCTTAGAGGGCGCTACCCACTGACCGTCGTTGCGCAGGAATGCAGTGGTGGAGCCGCTGAACGTCAGCGTGGTGCCGGCCGGTGGGGTTGCCCATGCGCCATCGTTGCGCAGGTATGTAGTAGTCCCGCCGCCGTATGTAATTGTGGTGCCGGCCGGCGGCGTTGCCCAGGTGCCGTTGCGGCACATGAACTGAGATGCGGGGGAGGCTGCGGTGGGTTGTGCGTAGATGTGGCTACCGAACTTGAAGCTGCCATTGCACTCGATAGCTACCCCGCCATTCCCGTGATACCCGACCAACCCGGCGTAACCATTGGATGTGCTGAAGTAGCCGCCCGTATCTGTGCCGTCGCCGACCACACCGAAACCTTTACCAGCGGTGCCTGAGCCCTTGCCAAAGACCCCCACATTTTTAAAAGAGACGGCGGCATCAGCGTAGCCGAAAACGCCTACACGTACACTGCCGGTGGCTGCGTCAGAATTGCCATTAGAGAGTGAGCTGTATTCCAAAGCGTAAGGCGTCCCGCCAATTGATATATTGGCACCGACACCCGGAGTTTTACCATTGAAATACGCTGCGCCGCTTGTGCTGATGCTGCCTGAGAAGCTGCCAGTAGCGCCCGTGATGTCGCCTTTGAAAATAGCATTTCCCGAGTTGTCCAGCGTGAAAGTAGCAAGTCCGTTCTTGGTCCCCACAATGCCGGTGGAGCCAATGTAAAAACCATTTCTTCCGGCCTCATTATTGAGCGCGGGAGTTCCGACAGTCAGAGCGCTTGTAGTTTGTAATGTCACCGGCCCCGTCAATATGGCAGCGCCCGCTATATTTAGTTTTCCGGTGATGTCAGCAGCCTGAAGCGCCGTGGCAGCGAGGCTTTGAATCGTGCCTATCGTTGTGCCGCCAGCACCCACTGTAACGCCAGCCTCCAGGACAGAAGACGCCTTGAGTGTCCCCAATATGGTGACGTTGCCGGTGCCTGATTCAATGACGATGCTGTTTTGCCAGGCACCGTCGGATTTGCGGTTAAAGCCCGCCAAAAAGCCGTCTGCCGTTATGCCGACAGCAGTGCGAACAGCGCCTTGGTACGGGTAGGGACCAGCCACGCCGGCCAGGTTGGCGTTCCTGTGCTTGAACAGCACGTAATTGCCCAGCGGGTCCAACTCCATGACGGTCGTGCCTGCCAAGGCTCCGCTCAGTATCTTGGCACCGCCGCTGGCCAGATCAGCCGACAGCTGCGCCTTCGTGAAGCGTGAAGCCGTACCGTGAGCCATAGACTCCGCGTTGCTGACGCCGTCACCCGCTTTGGTTGCGCTACTTAGTGTGGGCAGGGTTCGCTCGATGGTAGCGATGGCCGCCCGCAGGGTATTGATCTCGACAGACAGCGCATCACCCACCAGTTGCTTGACCCGGCTTTCGGTAATGCCGGACGCCGTGGTTTGTTGGGCTGCTTCTGCCGCCGGTGCATCTTGTGTCTTGAATTGCTCTAGATCTCGTACCGTCAAGGCGCGCTCAAACGGGTTGCCGCGCGCACCTTCGCGCACCTCAAGGCGTTCCTTCATGGCCTCCAGCAAGGTGCGCAGCTGGTTTTCCAGCTCTCGCGGGACGTTCATGGCCGGCAGTTTGGCCGGGCGGGTGTTGTTGGCGCTGCGCGCTATGTCGCGTTCGCTCATATGGCCTGCAGTTCTTGTGTGCTAGATGCAAGCGTGATGCAGTTCCAGCGGGCTTTGGTGGTGACCTCTATCTCATGCTCTAAGCCTCGGCGAGCGGGCAGCCGCACCGGGGTTCGACTGGTAATCGGGATCGTATAGACCAGAACCCCATCAATAAACCAGTGGACTGTGATCGGGTGCTCGAAATCGCTTTCCACGGTCAGCCAGGCATAACTCAGGTGCTTGGGCATAACAGCGATTTTGGAGCGCCAGGTGCCAACACGTCGGTCAGCGCCTTTAAAAAGAGCCAGCACACTGGTGCCTTGCACCAGATACAGCGTGTCTGTGGCTGTGTCAGAAAACACCGCCGAGCCCACGCCACTCACGTCTATGGTGGTAAGTTTCATGGTCGGGAGGTGCAACATGAAAACGCCGCCGCTGAACGCATTTTTCCAACCCCCAAAATATGTCTGCTCTGCGTATCCGCCGATAATTGACGCCGGGTTGATGGTCTGCCACTCCGGGCGCATGAAGCTGTTTTTTGTAATCAGGTCAACACCTTGTCCCGTCGCCAAACAGAGGCCATCCGGCGAGGAGTACATAACGCCACCCTCGACTGATACGACTGATTTGAACGATACACACGCCTGCTTGCTGACATCTTTTTGAATGGACATGCTGGCCGAGTCAGAGCCCGAGATGTAGTCGACGCCGCCCTGGTGCATGACGACCAGCGTCTGACCGAAAGTTCCCAGCGCAACGATGGGGTGCGGCACCGTCAGCTGGTAGCCCAATGGCCAGGCGTAAGGCACAAAGGGTTCGCTAAAGCAGACTGTGTTGTCAAAGAATCCGGCCATGATGCCGTTGGGCATGTTGACCAGACCGCGCAGATTGGCTGGCGGCTCGATCCAGAGCGTGGTCGGGCAGACCTCACCCAGGTTGGAGGCGGGCTGCGAAAACGTGACCGACTTGTTGACAATGTCGAACTCGCCTTCGAGCTGAAATTCCGCGCCTTGGGTGCTCGTGTTGCTGCGGTAAACGCGCCAGCCGGCGATGTTGCGACCCACTGGTTCCGCCCCAATGGTGACGGTTTCCAGAGCGTTGGCGCTGCAGGTTATCGGCAGGCTGACCGGGCTGGGCGCAGACTCCCCACGCGTTCCGTTGCGCAGGTCGGTTATGTAGGTGTAAACCAGGTAGCGCGTTTCCAGGGTTCGCTGGGCGGTCGGCGGGAGTTTGGCACTCAGCCCTATGGCGTCGGCCGTCTTGTTGATGACCGTCTCGATTTGCCCATATATCCCCTCGTACGCTTGCTCGATGCCTTTGACGGCGTTCTCCATGTCGATGATGGTCTGGTACACCGATGAGACGAGGCCTTGCCCCTGCGAAAGCGATTGGCTGGTCGGCCAGTCCGAGCGGGTCTCCCAGTTAGATCGCTCGACAAAGTTCACCAACGCCTCGCAGTCAGGGTTGGCGTCTATGGTGTTCAGCACGCCGACGGCTGCGCTTTGGTTCGCGGCCAGCACGTCTGAGGCGATGACTGCATTACCCTGATCGGCCAGCCACTGCTTAAGGCTGCCCTCGTCGATCATTTTGGAGCCGTCGCTGAGTGTCGATGTGCGAGCAGTAACTGCTGCCTTGATCGCGGCGATGGCGGCGACTTTGCCGAGTGCGTATAAAGCCATTAGTTAACCCCACTGGTCCGGTTTTCATCAACATAGAAAGGCTGTGCTGTCGCGGTTCCCAGCATCGTGATATAGCGCCAGATGTTCTCGGCAAAGGCGTTGGTTGAGGCGTCAATCGAGCTTGCAATGTCCGAGCGGGCGTAAAAAGCAGCCACCGACTGCGTGATGCCGACGGCACCCCCCTGGTTGAATGCCGATGCAGCTTCCGCTTGGCACGCATTGAGCACGTTGACCAGCGTCCCGACGCGGCCTGCGTCCTTGTCAAACTGCTTGGCAATGTTGTTTGCCACCAGATTGGCCTCGGTGGCAGTCAGGTACTTCTTGGCGCCTTGAGTTCCGGGCATATCAATGGCCTGCAGTGCGGTTGACAGTGTCGGCTCGACTACGTCGTATGCTTTGGCAAAGGCCCGCAGCCGGATGCGCCACCACTTGGTGTGGCCCGTGGCCCAGGCAGGCGTGACAAACCCAGCCGGAGCGGTGGCATAGTCGCCGCCAAGGGACGGGTCAAATATCCATGAAGCCTCCGAGGGAGGCATGGCCGAATAGGTGGCAATGATCTGGTTGGTGGTCGGGTTGAGCGCAAACACCCGAACCACATGCCTGTCCGCGTCAGGGCGGGTGCTGAACGACGACTCCAGTAGCCAGCCTGGCGCTGCAAAAGCGCTACCCAGCCCCACCAGTGCCGAGACGGCGTTGAGTTCGACCTTGCTGACAGCGCTTTGTACGGCGACCTTTATCTCAGCGCTTTTACGATCCTCTGTGAATGCGTAAACATCGACAGCTGTTACGGTGGGCTTGACGGTGGGCGCAGGAATGCCGAGCTGTCGGGCGCCACCCTGGTTGTCGAACTCCCTGGGTGGTGCTGAGCCGTCGTCAAATGTGAAGTAGGTGCGCTCTGTGCGGTCGTCATTCAACTGGCTTTTGGCAACAGTGACACCCAGCGCGTGCGAGCGCCAGCCTGCCGTGGGTGACGTGATGAGTGTGCCGTCGGCGTTTCGTGCAAAGCGGTAAAGCGACCTTGGGTTGGTATCGGGCACGGTGGCCACTACCAGGTCGCTCGCAAGCGGCCGGAACTCGGTCGTGTTGGGCTGGAGGTTGTTGGCGGTCTGAGCGCTATTGGCTGGCAGGTTGCGCGGCAGCGTGGAGGGCGAAATACCCCCCAGATTGTTGAGTTTTATGACGGCCATCAGATTTTCCATCCAGGCATTTGCAGAATCTTCATGGGCGCGGGCCTTTGTTTTTGTGGCAACAGGATGTTTACTTTGAGACCAAAGAAAGGTCGTCTACTGCGCCAGCGCTGCGTCTCTGCAGTCGCGGTATTGATTGGCTACTTCAACGAGTTTGTTCACAGTGGCGCCGAAGCTGTCATCGCTTAGCGGAGCCAGGGCTGGGCAGCTTGAGACCACCAGCGGCGTTGGGCCGTTCTCCGGTAAGCGCGGCATTGATGCCGAGCAGGACGCCAGGAGTATTGACACACTCACGATAAACCACTTTTTCTTGGATCTCACGGCGCACCTCCTGCACGTTGGTTACATTCTTGGGGCGGTTGGCAGCAATCGCGGTTGCAGCGGCTATTTGGGCGGCGTCACTGACTTTTTTGACGATCTCGTCTTCCCGTGCGCGCTTGGCGAATTCCTTGTCCTGGCCCAGGTCCATGCCATACCAGACGCTAAAGCCCACGCTTGATACCCACACAAGCAGCGCGCCGACGATCAGGGTCGGGCTCATGCAAACGCCCCGCCAGCATTCCGGTAAGCCTTTTGCAGTTTCTCCAGGCTGTTTTCGTGCTGGTCATAGCCGGCCCCAGGCAAACTAGCCCACAGGTTGCGAACACGTTTTACCGCAAGGTCAAACTGCCCGAGGTCGATCAACGGCAAAGCGCCCCGCTCTCGAATCAATTGCAGAGCCCAAGCGTCTTGGGCGGCAGGGCTGAATGCCCCCAATGGGTACAGCGACTTGTTGCCCAGATTTAGCTGCGCCCTGTAGTGCAGCCAATCTTTAAGCATGAACTGATAACGCCCACTTGCGTTGCTGGTCAACCCTTTTGAATTGATGGTTTTTGACTTGCGGCCACCGGCAAAGGGGTGTGTGCTGTAGTCGCTGAATGTCTCGGGCTGTCGGTCAATACCAGTCACGATGACATCAAAACCATTGTTCTTTGTGGCTGGACTCGTGCTGGTTCCTTCGCTGACAGCCAGCATAGTCAGAAATGCGCGCCGGTTGGCGTTCATTCCTTGCCTTTCGGGTTTGCCATCACCCGGCCGTGTATCGCCGAGGTCTGCTCTGCCATCATGTCGCACCAACGGCGGCGCTTCAACCGCGACAGGCGCCGAGGCCACTGGCCGCCTCGCAAACAGCTTGGCCAAAAAAGCCAGTACCGACTTGACGGCGTCGATCATGTTTGGGTTCATGTCGTTTCTTTCTGTTTGACCAGGCGTCCGGCGACGCCCATGACCAGCAGCGCAACAGTCAAAGCCTGCACGGCGTTGGGCGGCAGGCTGCTGCGCATGTCTTCGGGCACAAAAACCCAGGCACCCTGAACAGCGGCGGCAAGTGTCATTGCCTGCACGCTAAACCAGCGCCAGGCGTTTTTTGCGCCTTCGACCAATTCAATATTTTTCATGTTGGTTCTTTGGTGTAGGCGTCCATTGCGCCAGGTATTTCTCGGATATAGACTCAATAAACTTAGCTCCAGTAAAGCTGGCGCAAATAATCAAAGCAAGCTCCAGCCAGTCGTTTGAGTTGACGTTTTCGCAAATCAAGAACGCCAGGCAGCCAGCCAGCCAACTGCCCAGCATGTGAGCGGCTGCGAACAGCGTGGGCCGAGGCAGCTTCTTGTCGACACTCCCGCGCAACTCACGGTCAATTCGCTGCAGCAGCGCGGTCGCACCCGATAAGCTTGACAGCGCAAAGACCAGAGTCGCCGTGAAGAAGCTGACGCCTTCCAGCGTCTCGCCAAGCGTTACCGTGCTGGCAAGTGCCAGGGTTGGCAGCCAAAGGACAAGCAGCATGCATCGCAGTACAACCAGCAAATAATTGACGCTCATTTTTCCCTGCCTCTCGAGTAAACATCTACAACTGCAAGCGTCGTTGCGCCGATAATGGGCAGCGCCAGAGATACATGGAGCACGCTCCAGTCAACCCTCTTGGCAATAACAAAAGCCATGCTTAAGGGCCCAATTGCCAGCGCCATGAGCAGAAAATGCCTGTGCCGCTTGACGAACTGAAGCTCAAATCGGCGTGGCAGCAAGTCGTTTATAAAAACGTCCGCAACACCTACTGACGACACGACAGCCAGGGCCAGCACACACCAAAACCCGACACTGCCTTCGCCCTCCATGATCTTGTAAAACAGCGTGCTTTGGCCGAAGCAGGCCACCAATGCGATGACCCCGACGTGCAGTGCGACATACAGCCGACCAAACCAAAACAAAGGCATCCTTTTTAAAGGCTTCATGCTTTTTTGCGCCTGGGGTCGAACGCTTTGATCGCGTAATAGCCGGCTTCAAGATTGCTGTAAATCTTGTCAAGCTGCTCTATGGGGATCACTTGTTGCGCGGCTGGCGCAGCATTCAACAACGGCGCGATTAGCGGGGCGTAAGGGTCAAGCATGGCCTGCCAATTGATATTCAATGCAGCTTGTGCCACAACTTCAAACGCAGCTTCGTCAGGCGTCCATGTGGTTCCGCGCAGAATATCTTTGACAGCCTCTGCGATTTCTTGCGCTGATGTATCTGCAGTAATTGGAAAACCAGCGCCGCCTTTGTGCCCAAGGGTTGGTGGCCGAAAATTCCAGTCAGACATTCCTGGCAGGGTATATTTTCTGTCGCTCATAGATGTGCTCCAGTAGTTGTTAAGTTAAAAAAGTCAGTCAAGATGGATTTGCCCATCTCCGTTGCGAACGGCGACAGGTAGCGAGCAAGGGTCATAACTCCATGGGCGCTCAAGACCCAGCATGGCGGCGCAGGCTTCGCTGCACATGACGCGGCCCGTCTTTTCTGGGACGAACCAGGCAATGAATCCAAGAATCAATTGCCAGTCGTACAGCGTTCCCTGGTGTGCGTTGGCCCAGGTGGCAGCCGCTACTGCGTCAAACGTAGATACATCGTCCAACGTCCATTTGTCGGGATTGAGCCAGATTCTCTTGAGCCTGACGCCACCCATGCGGCCAGCCCTGTAAGGCGACCAGGGCGGAAGCGTGTCAGTAGCCACACTGCTGGCGCACCAGTATTGACTGTTGACAGGTTGCGTTGAGCCATCAGGCATCAAATGATCGACGCCATCACCCGGTTCAAAAACCATTTCTGTATGGCTGAACCTGCCGCCCAAACGGAAACGAATAAGCGCATTGGCAATGCCTCTGTAGCCATCCCGTGTGCCGTGGTAAGACGCAAGCTTCATACAGGCTCCGTAACTGCAGCGGGCTCGGGCTGACGCAGCGTGGCCAGTGCCAGTGCATTGGCGGTAGCCGATGCCACCACCGTCAGTGCAGCGCTGCGCTCCTGGGCGTCTGCCTCGGTGTCTTCCCCTGTCTGCGCCAGGCGTCTGCGTGCCGATTCCAGCATCATCGTGTCGGACAGCAAGGATGCATCGCTGCGTGCCTCAACGCCTAGCAGGGCGACTTTGTCCGACGTCTGTTTAAAAAGTGCGATGCTGGCGCTCTCTGCTGGCGTCAGCGTGTGCATGCCCAGCAAGCGACCCTGAATGGCCCGGCTGATTTCGTTTTCTTTCTGCTCTGAAATCACAGATCGGATCTCAGCGTGCAGTCGGGATTTGATGTCGGCCTCACTCCAGACATCATTGGCCATCAGGTTGACGAAGCTGGTCATACCAATTCCTTCCGAATAATGAACTGACACCATGCGCCACTGCCAGGGGACACTGCGAACTGGACAGTTTCAGCAAAGCCGTCAAAGGTACGGGTGTAGTCTTTGGTCGAGCCCTCCTGCCTGCTATTGCCAGCGGTCATCACCTCGACTACGGTAAAGCCGACCGGCAGAATGAAGCTGGTTTGTCCGATGGCCACTGCTGTGGCTGTAGCTGTTGCGTTGGCATTCAAGTAATAAATCGTGCCGTTGATGCCGATGATTCTTGTGCCCGCTGGTATGCCTGTACCACTGACGACCATCCCGATGTAAGGCACGCCGGATGTCACCGATACCGCTGTCAATGCGCTGCTGGCGCTGGTTGTCGTCGCCGTAAAACCAATAGCATCACGGTTCAACGCAGCAATTGGACGGGTTGCCTTGGCTGCTGCTTCAGCACGCCGCACCAGTTCTTCCCGCAAGCCGTAGGGTGGCACGGTCACATCGACACCGGGCAAGGTGGCGGCACGAGACGACAGCTTGACACCGTTGGTAGCGGACACCTTGTTGAAAGTGCCTGCACTTGGTGCTGCTGAAGCCGTGCGGATCAGTCCTGTGAAGCTGGACTCAAAAGTTGGCTGTGAAGCCACCCACTTGTCTTGCTGGTCGTCATAGACAAGATCAGAAACAGCTGTCGAGACAGGCAAAGTAATCTGCGCACCGCTTTGGAACATCCTGCGTTCCTGATCGAACATCCACCAAGCCTGCTCTGGCGTTGGTACGGTGGCTCCAGTTCTCACCAGTGTCAGTGAGCCAGGGAATGGCGCGTCCAGTGCGCGGCTGTTGCCGATGGTGAGAGAAGCTCTGACAGCGACAGTAGTGTCGTAGTCCGACACTGTATTGACGCGCTGGTACGTCGTGACTGTTGTGCCGACTTCGAGTTGTGCGCCCCATATAAAAATACCTGAAGTGGCAACGCCCGCATAAGTCGGGCTTCCAGTTCCCCGATCTGCGTCCAAAACAAAAGGCTGCACCCCAGAAGTATTGGTATTTGTTGCTGTGCTAGTAATGGAGCAGCGATACCAGCCGCCGCCCACAGCAACAATTGAAGCAACGGGAGTGCCAGTGGTCAGCCCCACAACGCCGGTCGTTAAATTAAAGTTGGCCCACGTCTCAGGAAAAGCAGTCTGTTGGAATTGCAACCTGATAAAGCCGTATTCGGATGCTTTTGCATACATTGAAAACGCAAATGACTGCCCGGCCACCACAGAAAAAAGGTTGGCCGCATTTAGCAAATGGTTTGCCAACACCGCACTGGAATTTAATTTGTCTGCTGTATTTGTGCCCACAGGGTCAACAGCGGCATTGGCCACCACTGCCACATCAGATTTCGGCCAAACCGCATCATCAAACTGCTCAGTCTTCGTCAGCAAGTTATGCCGAGGCGATGCGCTGTTCATCGTCAGCAAAGGCACACCATTGGCTGAGGCAACCTCCACACCATTGACGTTGATGGCCAGCCTGCCAGAGACGTAATTCACCGATGCCTTGGCAAAGATCCCTGTAGCGTAGGAGTCCGTGCTTGTGACTGTGCGGGTGGTTGTGCCGTCAAAGACAGTGGCAATTAACCTGTCGCCTTGAATTCCCAGCCTGAATGATGGGCCACTGGCTGCAGATCGCTCTGCAATGGTGGCGTTGTAGCCGTCGTAATCCGTGGCTGTGTTGACGCGCTGGTACGTGGTTGCGGTGGAGCCTAGGTCCACCTGTGGGAACCTGAGTTCTATTGCGTTATCCGCATTCAAGTCAAATGCAAAATAGACCACCCTTAAATTAGCATTTGGCGTAGGTGTAACTGTCGTAGCAAAATTTATTCTTCTCCAAACACCGTCAGCACTCGACACACCAAGACTTAATAGAGTTTGCGTAGATTTCGCAAACGGCGTTTCACTTTGGGAAGACCCGAACGAGATATTCTGTGGGTTTCCTGTGATTAACCTCACCTCTACTGAATTGTTACTGGTTACTGCCACGCTTGCGGTTGCTGGTATGACGACAAAAGTTTCAGCAAAACCACCAGTGCCTGTTTTGACTAACCGACTGACGCCGCTGCCAAGTAATGATTTAGTGATCGCGGAGCCGGCACCGGCGTTGGGTACGAATAAATCGCCTTCACTATTTAGCAGCAAATTCCTTCGCGTAGGCAAGTAATTAACCCAAGCAGACAACCTGAAATCACCCACGCCGTAATCAAGGTCAGCGCTGTAGGGTTCCTGCAGGTAATTCAGTGCGCTCCAGCCGCTAAAAGTCACCAGCTGTGCAGCAGATGCCACGGCTGACTTGACTATGGTTCCGTTGATGCTTGCGGTGGCTGCTTTGTAGCTGCGGTCTGGGCTGGCTTCTTTGACCGACAATACTGAGAAAGTCAGTGTTTCGCCCACAAGCCCGTTGGTTGCGTATAGGGCGATGCTTCCGCCAACGGCGGGGGTCAGTGTCCGGGTATTAGTGCCGGACACGGCAGTACCTAGCACTGCACCGGAATTACCAAAGTCATAACCGATGTTACGGCCGTTAATATTGCCCGACCAGCCGACTGTGATTTGATACGTGATTCCTGCACTAACGCCTAAGCCGTTAGGACGTGCTCCGTAAACCCCAGCAACGGTGCAAGTGCAAACTACGTTTGTTGAACTTGTCACCACTGTGCCGTTCGCATTGGCGGCAACCATCGTCGGAAAGCCTGCAAACAACTCAGGTGCCGTGAGGCTACCCACCACCGTATCAGCCATGTAAGCACGGCGAACGTCGCCAATCATCCAGCCGGTGTTGTGCGTGCTGGCGATGTCGGCTCTCAGTGACAGGCTGAGTGAGGCGTAATTAAGGCGAAACTGGATTAACCGTCCCAAGCCAATGGGCTGACGCACCGCAACAAGTCCTTCTGTCCGGGATGGCGCGAGGTTGTTGCTTGCAATACCTGTAGCTACAAGAACGATCACTGCTCCAACGAATGAGCTGCCGGTAATGTCCGCGACTCGAATAGCTCGAGGCCCAGCAACGAGTGTTGCGCTTCCGTACAACAACCGCACGCCCGAAAACGCTACTGCGTCAGATAAGTCTCCCGTGAATGTGTGGTTAGCCACAGTCCCGTCTTGCCTGATAACACTGACACCACCAGCTGTGGCCACAGCAATTGTCGGCACTGGCAAGCCTGTTACTACGTCGATTGGTGCGTCGGGTAATACTGTTATGGCGACAGCGTTGACTTGGTTGTTAACAATGGCAGCTCCAGCCGGTGTGTAATCGACTGCGGTTCTTGTGTTGTTTCTAGTAGAGATCGCCCTATAACCGCCGCTCTGAGATGCTAACGCACGATAAGCTACCCAGCTATCCAATAAAAAATCAACAACACTGAGAATTCCAAAACTAGCGTCAGCGCATCCAATAACAATTTTGCCGTTACTGGTTGACAAAGAAGACGTGCCCGCTGAATAACAGGGTCTGAACTGTCCTCCAGCAAACCGCATCCACATCGGACGCCCAGGCTCGGTCAGGTCATAAATCGTGACGTTGCCACCCTCTGCAACAATCGCAGCCAGGCGTGGAAACTTGGCTTTGTTACCTCGGAATACTTCGGCGACACCTGTGCTGGTATTAAGCCTGTAGAACTTACCGTCTGTGGTGAGCTGGTAATATCTGCCAGTTACATCTATGGCTGTGTTGACTTCTTTAGTGGATATGTTGTCAACGTCAAGAGTAGTTGTGCCAGGTCCGTAGTGAGCAATCGCAATCCACGAAATAGCCCCAGTTGCTGTGAAAGCACACCTTTTGGCACCCACGCCAGATAAATTACCGGAGCCACCTAAATTTCCTGTTATTCCTGAAGTTGTACTTATGACAAGTGCGTGGTTAGCTGAAGTTGCAATTGTGCTCATCGTCACCTCATAGGTGCGACCCGCTACAGTTGTGATAGATTGCTGCGCCCCGCCATTTGCTGTCACTTGCGTTAAACGCATTGATCCAGCAACAACAGAAAGCGTGCCTCCGTTAAATGCCACCCATCCGGCAGTATCAACACTAAACGCTCCGTTAGCTACAAGCTCCGGCGATGCATTTGACCCCGCAAAACCACGTGCAGCTACTTCATTTTCAAAATTGCCAAGCCAAGCACCATTCAAAGGCTCATTGGCCCAGCTCTTGTCCTGCATCCGGTCAACCCACGCACCGCCGTCTGAATCCTTGCTTGTGTCATAAATCGTCATTGCCGTGACGGCATTGGGCGAGCGGTGCAGCGCTGCGCTGATGGCGCTCAGGTCTTGCTGCAAGACGCTTGATGCGCTAGATGCTGCGGTCTGTGCTGCACTGGATTGACTTGCTGCCGTTGCCAGGGCGGCGTTCATTACTGCAGTTGTGCCAAAAATCGCCAGGGCCTGGGCTGAAGATGCACCAGCAGTGCCTGCACTGGTGTTGGCTTGCGAGGCAGAAGTAGAGGCTGCAGTGGCGGCTGAAGTGGAGGTCGCGGCGCCGGTAGTGGACGCCGATGCCTGGGTGGTAGCGGTTTGCGCGCTGCTTAGTGATTCCGATGCTTTGGTGTTTGCAGCGGTCGCGCTGACGGCGGCCTCATTCGCTTTGGTCGTGGCTGCGCTGGCGCTGGCTGCAGCGTTAACAGCGCTGGTTGCTGATTCTGTTGCCTTGTTGGTTGCGATGACCGCCTGGTTGGCGGCAATGACCGCTCCGCTGGATGCGGTGCTGGCGCTAGATCCGGCTTCCGTGGCCTTGTTGGTGGCTGTGCTGGCTGCCGTGCTGGCCGTGCCTGCAGATTGCCCTGCCTGCGTTGCGGACAAGGCAGCGGCGCTCTTGGCGGCATCCGCTGCAGTCGCCGCATCAGAAGCTGTGGCGTTGGCTGCGACGAACGTGGCGACAACCGTATTGAGTTGCGCCTCATAAGTTGCTACGGCTTGGGCTAGTGTTGGCATGTTTTAATTTCTTTGAATATGACTTGCGTTAGCTAAATCGGCCGACGTTGGCGTTGTAGTCTTTGAGCACCAGGCTTGTGATTGCGGCCTGGTCGACCAACGCAGAAGTGTCATCTTGAAAGGCGCGGAAGGCGCGAAAATTGGCGCCGGCACCAAAACCACCCACAGTCCCGATAGAAGGGCTTGCAGCCGCAATGCTCGGAGAGATCGAGGTGTTTCCTACGTTGCCAGCTGACAGTAACAAACCGTTGCGGTAGTAGTAAAAATCATAAGTACCATTCACGAGCTTTTTACAAGCAACTACTATCTGATTGATGCTATTGATTGCAGGCGTGAATATTCCACCAGTGTTCCCCAATATCGTCAGGCGAATTTGTCCGCTGCTGGTATTGCCGTTGTCAATACTCCATTGGTTGGTAAGCGCGCTAGTGTTATCACACATTCCAGCAATGCCCGAGTAAGCGGTGGCGGAACTGGCAAGATACTTTATCCACAAGCCAAACACAAAGCCAGCAGCATTTGAGGCTGATTTACCAGATGCGGGGAGTGCGATATTTTGTGAGCCGACGGGGCTAAAAGAAAACCCACCAGAGCCAAACACATTGCCGCCTGAAAAACTTGCATTTGCAGCGAGAGGCGAGAGGTCTGTCCAAACGTCAACGCCCGCTATAGGACTGGCCTGTTTAGCGTAAGAGTAGGTGTCTAAGCTGTCGTAAAGAAACCTAGTGCCCAGCGTAACGGTCGCATCGCGGTATAGCTTTGGCAAAGTAGCGTCGGTGAAAGTAACGCCGGGAATTCTAGTAATGAGGGTCATGCGAGCCAGCCTTTGGTGGTAAGGAAATTGAAGACCGCGCTAGCGACGACACCGTAGCCAGAAGTATTTAAATGGATCGAATCTGCGCGCAACGATGCGGGTATGACATCGTTGGTGGTGTCTGTTGAGTCTTGCCCAGTCCCCGTGCCTGAACGCACCAATAGCGCTCGAATGTCAATGAAATTACGCGGGTAAAGAGCACGCAAGTCGTTGTTCAATTGCGTGATGGCGAGATAAGTGCCAGAGCCTGTGACTTCGGCATTTGTATTCAAAATACTCATCACGACAAACCGCTTTTCAATGGGTTTAAGTTGACCCACGGCATCAGCAATCGCCAGCTTGACATCGGCGTTGAAGGTTGCCGAGCCCGCATTGTTGCGCCCATACCAAAACACCACCGTCCCAAACTGCCTGTTATCAGAGGTGTCCACGATAAAGGCAGTGGACGAGTCGATGACCAGCGCTGAGCCTGCTGTCGTGCGCGTGAAGTTCACCGCTGTGGGTACGCCGCCCCCGTCGAAAGCGGTGGCATTTAACGAGCCGGGTATTCCCGCCAATGTACCGGCGACTGAGCCCGGACCCTGGTTGTTGTGAATCTGAAAGTTTTGCGCCGTGACGGCCACTGCACCACTCGCAGGGATGGTGTTGCCGGTAATGGTCACGAAGGGCACTGACCCGCCAAACCGTCCAGAGATGGCCTGCGCCGACTGACCGCCAATACCAAAATTGGTCACTGGCTTGCCAAGCAATGTGGCAAGTTGTGTCGGGTAAGGCGTGCCTCCTGAGCCAGCAGTCAAAGAGTCGCCTGATGCAAAGAATCCAGATGGTGTAACCCATTTGGTATTGACTGCGATTTGCGCCACTTGCGGAGCAGTCGCCCCCGCCACTGGCAAGCCTTTTACTAAAAACTGCCCGGCAGCGTCCAGACCCCAGGCGATGTTGCCCTGACTGTCCATTACTACGTGCGTGTACCCGCTTCTGATGTACGCAGTGTCAAGTTGTGTTGGAAGCGTCAGCAAAGTAGCGGCGTTTGCTGCTACGGCTGCAGCAATGTCGCCGCCCTTGCCAAAAATTATCTTGCCGTCACCGCGTATTCCCAAGGCAAGCGCGCCGGTCACATCAAGCCAGGCAGCGGCGTACCCCACCCTGTCGCTGTAGCTGGTGTCGAAACCCAACGAGTCGATAAAGACTTTGGTTTTAAAACGAAGCAGCTCAGTAGCGGTTCCTGCGGCGTTGGTGTAAACAATCAGGTCTTGCAGGTCGGTACTCAGTACGCTGAAACTCTGGCCGCTGGTTGTACCAGCAATACCAAGCGCCGTAGAGGTGAACACCTTGCCGCTTGTATTGGCGGCATCGCGTGCTGCCTCTGCTGCCGTCTTGGCTGTCGTTGCCAGGCTGGCCTGTGTCGTACTGATGCCAGCTTGCGTTGTGCTCGTATTTGCTTGGGCCACAGATGCTTGACGGCTAATCTCCGAGGCCGTGGCACTGGCGCTCGCGCTGACTTCAAAATCAAGCCATCCCGTTGCCCGGAAAATCATCTTCCGGTTTGTGGTCGTGTTGAAGTATTCGTCGCCCAATTGATTGGCTGCACCGCCAACGCGGGTGGCCGGGTCAGCAGCCAATGCGCCCCGGTAAATGTGATTGATCGCTGTCTGCGTGGTTGTGGCTGCAGCGCTGGACAAAGCAGCTGCATTTTTGCTGGTTAACGCATCTGCCTTGGATAAGCCGGCGTCATACTGCGACAAGGCTGCAGCAGCACTTCGGGTAAGGGATTGAGCGGCTGCAGTCTCTGCGGAAACACGATCATCGTCAGCCAATACGGCTTGACTGGCAGCGACGACTGCCTGGCTGGTGGCTGTGCCCGCGCTGGTTGATGCTGATGTGGCGCTGCCTGATGCGTTGGTGGCTGACGTCGCGGATTCACTCGCCTTGGCAGCCGCGACGCCTGCTTGAGTTGTAGCGGTCCCCGCCTGCGTGGCAGCTGTACCCGCGCTGGTCGAGGCGTTGGTCGCGCTGGTGCTGGCGCTGACGGCACTTGCCGCCGCTGCGGTTGCGCTTCCTGCCGATGCGGTTGCAGAGTTTGCCGAGTTTGTGGCTTGCGTGGTTGCCAGGCTGGCCTGCGCAGTCGACAAGGCAACTTGCGCTGTGACAGGTGCCAGTGCCCCCTGCGCTGCAGCCAGTGCTTGCTGTGAGGCGTCCAGCGTCGGGTAAGGCTCCTGCATCAGAATCTGGTGCAGGTTGCAAGCTGAATTGGGGACCAGTGCCGTGCCATTCAGGAACTTTTTGCCGGTGTCCGGGTTGGTCGCGGTGATCGTGTAGATCGACCCATTTGTACCCAGGGCGTTTGGCCAAAGGTTCAGGACGGCTACGCCCAGGCTATTGGCCTTGACCTCGATGATCTCGGGAACGACAAATCCCTGGTAGATCTCGGTGCGGTCGAGCTTGGCCCGGATGACGGCGCCCGCTACCGGGTTGCCGTTTTGATCGCTTGCGGTGCAGTTGACAGCTACGGTTGGTACAGGCATGGATTACACCCCCACTGAAGCTGGCATTCCAGGCTTCATCTGTGGCGCAACAGCCATCGTGGCCTTGATTTCGTTGGACAGGCTGCCGTTGAACATCGCGTAGTACGCGGCCGCACGAGCCTCGTTGCCCGCGTACTCGGAGTCCTTGTTGTAGGCTCGGTACAAGATGTAATCGAGCAGCACATTGGCGTAAATGGCGGGCACACTGATGTTGCCGACGACACTGGCAAAGGTGCTTCCGTCTGCGGGCTCGGCAATGTCAGTCGGGATGGCTGAGTACATGATCTCCAGCTGAGCGGCGGCGCTGGCTGGTGGGTACACGTAGAACGTCTTGGGGTCCCTGGCGTCGAACATGTAGTGCAATATGTTCACGTTTGGCGCGATGCTGTGCCAGCCAGGCATCTGCGCGTCAAGAATGTGGCGCGATACAACGCGAACAGCACCTTTGCTGGAGGTGGCCGCAAGATTGCGCGTTATCTCGATGAGTTTTGCAGGTGTCGGAGAAAGTGCCATGGCATCCAGGCTCTGCCGTGAGCCCAAAGCCAGCGTGCCGGTCGCGGTCCGGTTCATCGCGTCTGGGCGTACCAGAATGATCTCGCGCTGAGCGTCATTGAGCCAGCGAACCAGCTCGGATACAGGCCAGCGGACCGAGGTGCTGTCCACCAAAATGTCGGTTGCGCGGCGGATGATCGAAGATGCTGAGACGGTCATGGGTGGGCTGCCTGTTTAGAAACCAAACGCCCGTGGCGCAACGGTGATCGTTCCGCTGATGGCGGTGTCGTATTGCAGTTCGATCTTGGCGTTCACAACGCCCTCATCGAACTGCGCCTTGTAATAGCCGGTCAGGGCTGGGTTGCTCCAGGGCTGGCCTGGCATCGCCATCAGGCTGGCCTTGACGCCTGCGCAAACAGCCATCAGGTAGCGCTCACTCAGCACATCTGGCAGCGTGCTGGCCAGCGACTTAGGCACGTAGCAGACCTTGGCCTGCAGCGTGGTGCCGGTGGTGACGCCCTGGGGCAAGGGGTAGACGGTCAGGGACTGACGGTCGGCTGAGACGCGGTAATGCGTCGGCTCGGCAGATCCCTGGTCTTGTGTCAACTCAACGGACAGTCGCTGGACCGTGACCGGTATCAATGGGTGCATACCTGTCCACACGTCGAGCAGCAGGTAGACCTGGGCATCGATCGGTGCTTCCAGGTCGTACTCGGACTGGCCATTCACCAGGAGGATCGGCTCGGCGACCTCTTGCCACACTTGCGAGCGCTGGCAGAACTCGATCGCCAATCGGCGCAAGGTCTGCTTGACCAATGGGTCGGTCATGCCTGGCAGCTCGACCATTAGGTGAGGTAGAAAGTCGTCCAGTTTCATGCTTGACCTTGTTGGCGTTTAGCCGGTATCAGTCATGCACCTGGAAGTTGTAGCGAGGCACGTCGCGGGTCGTGACACCGCCAGCAGGGTTTGGGCTGGTGATGGTCTGCACGGCATTGCGCAGCACGTCCAGAACCTCCACGGGAACCACTTCGCGGGTGCCTCGTGGAATCTGGTACAGCACGCCATTGACGCCAACTACCACTGCATGGTCGCCGCCGTCTTGATCGCTTGCATAGATCTCAAGGGTTTTGGTTTTGCCGGAAAGGCCAGAGCCCCCGGTCGAGCCGCTGGACTTGGCCGCGTTGGCGGCTACTGGTGCGACAGTCTTGGGTGCAGGTGTACTCAGGTCGGTTACTTTGGATTCGGATGCCATGTTTATGTCCTCACAGAATGTTTAAATCAGGTCGTAAAAATGACCAGCCCACCCGTCAAGGCAAGCCGGTCATTTGTTCACTTAGGCAGTGGCTGCGACTTCGCCTCTCAACATAAAGGCGTCATTTAAAATCACGCATGTCTGCATCGTCTTCCAGCTCACCGAGCCGCGTTGGGCCAGTGGGTCAGAATCGCTTGGCTTCGGGTTCACGACCATCGGGGTGATGGCGTACATGCCCTTGAGAGCCACGATTCCGTACGCGTCTGAACCGAGGTACAGGACCGGGTAGACGTCAGCCGCCGTGGCGTTGGTCGACAACATCGTGCCTGCAACACCACCAGCGCTCGGGAAGGAAGTGAAGATGGTGGACGACAGATAGCGAACGTCCTCAACCTTGCCCAGCTCGTTTTCCCAAGGGGTGATCGTGCCGTACTTCTCTGCAGGCGTGAAGCCAGCCATGTTGCGAACATCAGTCTCGCAGTCAGGGTGGATCAACGCGACATAACCAGGAGCCACGTTCTGCGTCTCAAAAGCGACGGTGCTGCGGATGATCTTGGTGATGAAGCGTGCGTTCTGGCGCTTCAGGGTACGCACAGCGCGGCGCTGCAGGGTGATCGTGATGGGCGTGTTCACGGCGACGCGGGTAGCGCCGTTTGCAAACAGCACATTGGTGCCTGCACGAAGTACACCAAAACGCATCGTCTCGACCAGCTGGGCAGCTTGCTCACCCAGCAGCTCGGTGGCCTCTTTCAGCACCGGGTCCTCGTGGGTGTCAAAGACCACATCAGAGATGCGGATCAAATCGCCGTACTGTGCAAGCGTAGCCGTCACATCGGTGAACGCCAGGGTCTTGCGGGCAGGCGTGACGCCCTCGACAAGCTCGACTGGGGTGTTGTTCAGCGCGCTGTAACGGCGGAACTTGATCACCTTGCTGTTGTTGGCAGGCAGTGGTTTGGCCTGGCCGAATTTCTCCAGGACCAGGTAAGGTTGACCGCGAACCAGCATGTCTTTCGCTGCGTATGCGGCCGTACGTGGCGAGATGTCGCCGTAGGTAGTTGCCATAAAAATTCCTTTGAGCGTTGGTGTCAAAGAAGCAAATGACGTGGCCGTATGCTGACTCAGCGAATCTGTTTATGGGGCGCCTTGGCGTATCCCGATTCGGGTCGGCGCGACTATTGAGGTCGTGCTCCAGAAAAGTGACCGCGTATGACGAACACGGACGAAACGCTGTGAGGCAGGTGTACTGTTGAATCAACAACAAGATGTTTGCATCAGGGCAGACTTACTTGGACCTGGCAGCTTCGCCCCAGGCTCCTTCAAAATCATCTTTGGCTGTAGGCTCGGCCGGCAGGCTGATGGCGCCAGAGCGAACCCCGGTTGCTGCATCAACGCTTTCCTGGCTGACCACTTTCTGTTTGGCTTTTGTGGTCTCGACCTTGGCTTGCGCGTCGGTCTCAGCCTGCTTTTTGAAATCCTTCAAAATCTTGATGACCTGCTTGGCGGTGCCCTTCTCGGCAGCCTCCTTGCGATCCGCGTCACCAGCTTCAACGAAGGCAGCGAACTCGGTCGACTTGCAGATCTCATCAAAGTCCGGCACCGCATCGACAATCTTTTCAAAGTGCTGACGCGCGGTGTCGTCTTGAATTTGTGAAATGATATCTTTGACCTTGCCGTCGACCTCGCTGACTTTGTCGGCAGCAGCCCGTTTGCCGGCGTCTGCAGCCTTGGCGCTGACAACCATGTCGATCATCCTGACGAAGTCCTCGCCGAAGTCTTCTGACAGCTTGGCCATCGCCTGGGCGGCGGTCATGCTGCCATCCTCGACCTGCTCGGCCATCTCTTGCGCAGCCTCGCCCATCTCGGCGTTGCCGGACAATGCGGCTTGCTCGCCAGCTTTTTCAATCGCTGCTGCGGTCGGCTCAGGGGTGGTTTGCTTCTTCGAGTTGAGCTCGGCCTCCATCTTTTTCAGGCGACCCTCCCAGCTCTTGAGGCGTTGCTCTTCCTTGCCTGCAGCAGCTGGATCAACCTGCTCCTGCGCATCATCTGCGTCGGTGTTGGCAGACTTCTGAGCCGCTTCTGAGGCAGATTCATTCTCATCGCCTTCGCTTGTCCCGCTTTCAGATTGCTCAGCAGATTCGCCTGCTTGGGCGTCTGGGCTGTCATCCGCTTCAGCCGGCTCTTCAGGCAGTTCGACGCCGCCTTCTGGCTGGTCTTCCGAGTCCCGGCTGGCTGGCGCAATCTCGTTGAAGGCGTCGCCGTAAGCGCCTTGTTGTTCGGCGTCTTCAGCGATTTCTTTTTCGGTCATAACACGTTTTCCTTTTGGTTGAAGCTATTTGATTCAGGCGCGGCCGCTGGTGAAGGTCTCTGACATCACCAAAACACGCAGCGCTTCCAGTTGCCTGGCTTGCGCTTGCAAGGCTGGCACATGCACTGGCTCGGCATGCAGCAGGTCGTTTTTGAGGCAATCGGTCAGTGCGGCAAACAACCCGAGCCAGGCCCGGTTGTTGTCGCTCACCCCGTATAAGCGCACTTCTCGTGCGGCTTGATCCAATTGTTTCAGGGCGCGCTCGCTCATACGCCCTCGATCTCGTCGGTACGCATGCCAGCGTTCAATCCAAGCTGCCCGGTGGCCGGTTCAGGCGTCGGGTTGCCGGGTGCCATTGCCACATCAGGTCCAGCCACATCAGGGATGTCATCGCGCGCATCGGCGCCATCCATCGGCAGTGGCATGCCATCTGCATTCAGGCCATCCTCTGGCCCTTCGACCGGGCCCAGTTCTGATGCATCCTGGCCAAAGGCCTGGCTGGCGTCTTGCTCGCTTTGTACCGGTGGTCCATTGAGCATGGCCAGCGTCGGCTCGGGCGTCTTGTCGACAAAGCCCACGCTACGCAGAATCTCATCGCCAGCTGGCGCAATGACGGGCCTCTCGGTGGCCACGCCGCCTGCCTGCAGTGCAGCAAAGACCGACGCCACCTTGTTTTGGATGGTCTCGCTCTGGGTCTTCTCGACGTTGGCCTGAGCCTGCTGCATATCCAGAGCGATGCCTTCGAGGCGCGCCAGCATGTCCTTGACCTTGGTGGCAACCAGCTCGGCCTCGGCAGACAGCTTGGCAGCCTTGGCTTGCTGCTCGCCCAGCTGCGCGGCAATCATGTCCTGCTGCATCTGTTGCTGAGCCTGGATGGCTGGATCTTTTTGCTCCTCCTCGACCTCGTCCTCGGTCTTGATGACGTCAGACAGTTCGAGCGCTTCGGCACGCTGCTGGTTGAGCTTGTGTCGCTTGATGTAAGGCGCGTCTTCGGGGTTGGACACCAGGGTTGCAAACTCGTTGAGCTGCCTGGCTCTGACCTCACGCGCCACCAGTGATGCCGTGCCGCGCGCATACACGTCAAAGTCACCCTTGATCGAATGGTCTGTGCCGAATTTCATGTTCCATCGGTACAAAGACTGCAAGAAAGGCACTGTCACGCCCTCGTCGTAGCCAGATATCAGATCCTTGATCACGATGTTCACCGCGCCCATCAGCATCGACAAGCCCGAGCTCGTGCCCGCCGCACCATTGGTTGCGTTCTCGCCGGTCATGTAGCGCGGGATGGCTGTGACCTCGTCCGCGTTCTGGTCAAACTTGCTGGCCATCGCAGCCAGCCACTCGACATGGTTGGGCACCTCGATAGCGCGAACCGCTGGCGAGCCAGGTTGCTGGCCATTGCGCAGGTAAACCTTCCAGGGCGCGAGCGCTGAAGCGTTGTCGGTGCCGCTCAGCAGGCTCGTGATGATTTCGATCATCGGTCCTGAAGTGATAGCAGCGTTGTCAAGCATCATGCGGGTTGCAGCATTGATCATCTTCTGGTCATCGCGCATGATGGTGGCCAGACCCTCGCCAAAGATCGATGTCTCGTCTTTGTCGAAGTGGTACAGGTGGTAGGGCCAGGTGATGCCATCGATCGGCTGCAGAACAGCCTTGATGACAGTGCCGTTGGGCAGCATCCAGGTGTTTGCAAAAAACGACTCCTGCATCCGTTCTGGGTCTACCTTGATGCCGGTCTGGGCCAGCTTGTAGCCCTCGACATAACCCCATCGCTCGAGCAGCTCAAACTGTCCTGTGTTGTCGCCTTGCTTGCTCTCCCGGTCGCCAATGGCTTTGAGCTCTGCGTCGAAGTGTCGTGGCACGCTGACGCCGCCCGGGTTCGCCTCCAAGTGGTCAACAATAAGTTTCTTGTTGAACGATTTGTTTTTTGTCAGCTCAAAGAATTGAGCATGCGAGAAAGAATGGCGCTCGTAGATGAATCTGCACTGGTCCAGCTCGGTCGCGCCCATGTCCGGGTAAAAGCGCCAAAGTGGCACAAAATCCAGGAACGGTGCGAGGTAGGTTTCTGAGCACGGCGTCCAGTTGCCACCATCCTTTTTAAAGCGGGTGCGGATGCGTCGCTCGACCAGTGGGCCCTTGAGTACACCGGTGCCGTACAGGTGGCCAGAGTGCAGAACCTTCAGTGCTTGCTGCTTGTAGCGCGCCTCCACTAGCTGGTCCTCCATCTTCTTGCTCATGCCCTTGGCGGCTTTTTTGGCGGCCTCGGTGAGCCAGGCATCGATCTGCTCATCGGTCGGGTCAGGCAGCTGCGCGCCCATCACGGCTGGCTGCGGCATGCCTTGTGGCAATCCCTGCGCCTGCATTGGCGCTTGCGCCTGCATTGGATCGGCCGGCGCTTGCTCGGCTGGCATCATCTGCTGCTGATTGGCGAGCATGGCCTGGGCTTGTTTGATCAGCGCCTCGCGGGCTTCAGCCTTGGCTTCAGGGCCCATGTCGGCCACCGGTGTCGGGCTGGCATCCCAATTTTTATCGTTGCCAGCCGGAAACAGCAGGTCACTCACCCGGCTGTCAACGGTCTTGACCTTGACGCGCGTCTTGCGCACATAAGACTTCGAGCGGGTCGGGCCGATGGCTGCCAGCTCCTCTGGTTCGTACTTGCCCTTGTATTGGCGCATGTCCATCAGCCAGCGCTGCTCGGTCGTCAAGCGATCCAGCTCGGCCTTGTGAAACTCACCCAGAAACTCGGCGCCCAGTGCGCTCATGGGTTGCTCGGGCTCCTTGCCAGAAAATGCGCGCGCGGCCGATGCTTCGTACTCGCCGTTGCTTTTTGGCTCTTCGATCGGGTAGATGGGTGTGTGGATCATGTGGGTCTTTCGTGAAAGTGTCAGTAGCCAGCGCTGGTGGTAGCAACAGCCTGGGTGCTGCGTCCTGGATTGGCGCTGCGCGGTGCAACCGGCGCGCTGAAGGTCAGGGCCAGTGCATCGCCGCCGTCAGGGCTGCGAATCTGGCGCTTCTTCATTTGATCTTTGCTCTCGAGCTGGCGCACATTGCGCGAGTTCTCAACCGGCTGTGGTGCACAGCAATCGGAAATCAGGGCTGCATCGTTCGGGCAGCGGTTTGGATAGTCCCCAAACCAGTCGCACATGGTCCACCAGATTTCAGCGCGCTTGTTTAAGTACAAATCTGGCTTGCTGGCCTGCTGCGCAAAGCTCACGCCGATGACAGGGATATTCAGCTCCAGCAATCGGTCAACAATGCCTGCGCCCAGTCCACCCTTGTCCACAAACATGGCGTCCGGGTACAGCGTGCGGCCGTTGCAGACGATGCCGTCCATCCAGTAACCAGCCAGCTTGCCGGCAATCTGCATCGTGCTGAGCTTGTCGTGGTATTCGATGCGAAAGCAGGTGCGCCCACATCTAAAGGCCAGCGACGTGCGGTCACTCGTGCCCTGGCCATCACCAGCTGGATCGCAGCCGATGATCAATGGCGACTCGAGGTCCAGGTAGTCACTGTTGACGGCCCTCATCACAGAGGATGGGTTGATCAGCGGGTTCTGTGTGCTGGTCTTGAAGGCCAGCGAGGCAGTGGCTGGATATTCCTGGTCAAACAACCAGGCAAAGCCCTCGCCGTACTCGATGATCTTGTTCTGCCGCCACTGCATCTGCGCCAGGTCCAAGCCATAGGCCAGCTGGTAGGCCAGGTCTTCGATGCTCAGCTCGAAGTTCTCGCGCGGTGGCGTGCGGTACTCGTCCTGCCAGTACCAAGGCACAAAGATGGCCATGTACTCGCCCTTGCCCGCCTCGGCGTCCTGCCACATCAGGTGGAAGGCATTGCCCAGGCCATTGCCGGTTGACTCCAGAATGATCTCGGTGTCCACGCCTTCGGTGCCCGACGGGATGGTGTTACCGATTCCAGCCAGGTGCATCTGCGCGTTGGCCCAAAAGCCGAATTCGCTTCCATGCAGAAGTTGCGCTGTGTTTGATCGCCCAACGTCCTTGCTGCCAGCTGTGGCCAGCTTGTAGCCGCTGTCGAGTTTGCCGAAGATCAGCTCCTGTGCGTTCGATGCCTTGATGCTTGGCGCAAGCGGGTTGTGGTCCTGATAGCGCTTGACCATGTTGAACAGGTTGGTCGTCGCCTTTTCTTCGTGCGCAACGATAAAGCTGCGACGGCCTGGTCGCATCGATGTCTTGTGGTAGAACCGCGCGCCCACATAGGTTGAACATCCCTGTTGACGCCCTTTTAATGCCAGCGCACGAACCAACCCATGGATCTTGAGTTGCTCTTCGAGCTGCGCATGAATGTGCCTCTGCGCGCGGTTGAAAATGAACGGCACCAACCGACCACCCTTGTCCAGCACCTTCAGCGCATGCCGGGAGTAAAGCTCCAGGTCATCACGCAGGCGAATCAGCTTGCGCTGGCTGTCGGTGAGCTCGGTCGTGTGGGTCATGCCAAGAGCCCAGCCCTGTGATTGCGCCTCACCCAGTAGCCATAAGCAATGGCTGGCGAAGCACCCGATGCCGGAATCAGGTAGCCGCCGCGCCTGGGGTCATCTATAAGGTCGAAGCAGAACCACAGGCCACCACGTTTGATGAGTAGAGGCTTGCTCATAGGTTCTGAATCCCTTTGAGCAGCTCTTCGATGTTCGACTTCTCTTCCTCGCCATCACTGATGCCAAAGGCCTGGCGCTCCATCTTGATCAGCTTTTCCAGCATCTCGATCAGCTTCTTGCTGGCATCGACGCGGCCGACAGAGCTGATGACCTTCTGGTACAGCTCGTTGAGTTTGTCCTTGCGGAATGTGCCTGTGTGATCAGGACCCGAGGTATCCATCAGCTCGCCCAGGCCCTGGAAGAGCGTCAGGTTGTGAGTCTCGGCCTCAATTTCGGTGAGCAGGTTGCGAAACAGCGCGCGGGAGCGGCCAATGTCTGCGCGGTGCTCGATACGAATGCGGTACTGAAGGTCGGCGTTGGCTTCAATGACGGCCTGTTCGTTAGCGGCCTTCTGTTCACTAACTAACTCGCTAACCGCTGCGGCACTAACTCGCGCTTCAGCCTTGGCTTTGATCTTTGCCTTGAGGTCTCGTGTCCACCCAAGGCCTTTGGCTTTCTTGATAATCCCTGCATCAGAGACGCCGTATTCCTTGCCAATATCCTTGAGCGAGCGAATGCCTGCCCGGTAGTGCGGCTCGACTGCTTCCCAGTCAATCGCTGGCTTTTTGTCTTTGGTGTTCTCGGTCATGCGGCGATCCATCGGACAGCATGAATGCCGATAGGCATCACATCGTGGTCCTGATTCAACGGGAAATGCTTTGGATCAGCCCTCATTCCGCTCGGCGGATGAATAGCAGCAACGGCCTGGGCTGCGTCTTCTGACTGCTCTGGGCGAAAGTAGTAGCCAACGGCACCCAGGCCGCCCGAGACGATCAGAGGCCTGTCACGGCTGGCGTCGGGTTTAAAGGGGTTGGCCTCAACCACGCACGAACCACTTGATGCGAAGGTCTAGGACCTCCTTGTAGTCCCGCATGCAGGCCGACTGCTGCCAGAGCAGAAGGCGCTCCTCGATGGGCAACTGGCCAAACGCGACGGTCTTTTGGAACTTGTCCAAAGCCTCGGTCTTGGCGGCCAACTCATCCCGTTCCTTGACCACGCGCTCCTGGTGCGGCAGTAAGCCAACAGGATGTTTTTGTTCAGGCGTGCTGAGATCTGGCTTTGCGGTTGGCTCTGCCGAATTGGTATTTTGGGGTGTAAGAGTCGCCAGCCGTAGGGCGCCGCAATAGCACCAAACGGCATACCCATCGGCAACGCCAGGCTCGCTGATGGCGCCGCGACAGTTTGGACAGATCTTCATTTGTTTGGCACCTTGTAATCCGAAACTCCCTTGCGCCAGGCCCGGTTGTACGATCGGTCCTGCACTGCGAGGTTGCTCTTGGCGTTGCTGCCGCCGTTGTCGAGCGCGCGGAGGTGCGCCACGTCTTTACCGTCACCGACCTTCGTCCGGCCTTCCTTGATCATCTCGGCGCGTGCCCGGTTGTTGGCGACTCGCTTGTCAACATTGGAGGGCTGGGCATTGTAGTTTTTTTGATATAAAAGCTTCTGCTCGGATGACTTTGGCATCGGTTACTTCATCGTCTTCGTGAAGTCCTGCAGGCTCATCGGCTTTTCACCGAGCGCTTCCGCTTCCTTGACGTGGATCTGGTAGCCACGCCCACCGATTGCAGTGGCAGCCTGCTTAACCATGCCTGCGCCAAGAATGGTGGCGTCTGGCTTCTTGCCGCCGCTCCAGCTTTTTTCGTACTCTTGCGCGTCTTTGTTGGGCTTCATGTCCATGTGGTTCCTTTGAATCTCGATGTAAATTACAGCCAGCCCTTGGTGCAAGACCTGCGCCCAGCATCCAGTCCCGCGCGGTAGCCTTGCTTGCCGCCCGCTTCTAATCCTTGCGCGTAGCCGCTCTCGCCTGCTCGTTGCAACGCGTCCTCCAGTGCCATTGTTGGCATCACCAGGCATCCACCGCCATCCGCGCAAGCCTTAACCTCGACCGGTGTCAGCAGGTAGTTGCCGTCCTTCATCTGCACCGCCATGCCAGCTGTCGGCAAAGTCATCAGCGCCGCCAGCAGGTAAGCTGCAATGGTTCTGGCGCGACATTTATGCTTTGCTGACATCGGCAATCCTTCGGGTCGAAGACAAACCAAAATAGAAGCCCGCATCCCACGGACAAGAGCAACGGGGCAGACGCGTGTTGCACGCGTCTGCTGTCGCCTTGGGGCGGCTAGCACACCCCCTAGCCCGATGCCGAAGCAGAGCGGGAACTCTTTGATGCGGGCGCCGGGCGATCCCTGTTCTTCGTTGTGTTGGCGAGTGGCCTGAAGGGGTGCCCGGCTTAACTTTCTCAGGTCTTTCGACCAGACTGTTGTTTATTATACACAACATTTAATTGTGTCAATGACTATTTGTTGTGCCTTGCGGACGTGTCGATTGGCTGTACATGTCGGCCGGACGTGTCGATTTTTCTGGTGAATTTGTACGCGTCCTGTGCAACTACTGGATAAACGATCAGTGCTTTTGATGCTGATGCCAAGGGTTTGTACTTAGTTTTAATATTGCGCCAATTGTTTTCGTGTGATACTATTTGTTTATGCACCAGCCTTTTGTTGCTGTAAACCAAGGAGATTTTCATGATTACCAAAATTACCGCCGACAAAATTACTCAATTCGAGCGCGCTACCTGCACCACGGGTAGCGAGCACATCGCCGAGGCCTATCTGGAGTCTGAAGAGGGTTGCGTGAACAGTGCGGTAGCGAGCTATCAAGCGGATCAGCGAGCCGCCAAGTGGGATGCGATCGGTGGACTGGCAATGCCCGCTGGGCCGGCCGCGTAATGCGCGCGCTAATTGATGAGTACGGGGCGGCAGTCGCAGCTCGCGTGGCTGCTGCAGTGGTTATAGGTGGCTCACCCCTACTGGACTGGGCGAAGGCTCGCGAGGCGTGTGCGCTAGCAGCCCTGGACGATGCTGTAGCCGCTGCCAGGCAGGACAAGGCGTTGCTGGTGTACGCGGCTAAGCTCCAGTTGTACGCGACGCTTCTTGCAGCTGTGTTTTTTTTAGGGCTGCACTATTTATTTAATTACCTTGAATCCTAAGATTCGCCATGCCAGCGCAACCACTGTACAAACGATCAGTGAAAATAAATCGAATGCCGTTGCAACATCCTGTCCATTGATGTAGAATATGTTCACAAACAAACAATTTAACCAAACAACGAGCCCATCATGCGATCCACCACACCCAACCTCTTCATCTGGCGCAACGGCCTGCGTGTACCGCTCACAGCGCGCGGTACGCTCCCGGCCTATCACTGCCATTGCTGCGGCTTCCTGCGCTGCGCTGGCATCTGGCCCACAGAGGCTGCGGCACTGTCCGCCAGGCTGGGTCGCACCGGCGTGCTGGTTGTTTTGTAGATTTATTATTTAAAAACCAAGGAGCCCATCATGAAATTACTACTTCTCGATACCCGTAACGACAAGCACTACACCGGCGACACACGGGCTGACCTGGTGGAGCAAATGGTCGCTTCCGGCTTCATTGCGATCCGACTATCAGACCGGATGGATGCCAGTGGCATCTACCCCACCAAGACACACAAGGCGGTGATCGATGTCAAAGGCTACACCCAGCCCATCACGCTGAGCTTCAGCGATCAATATACCGACGACGAAAGGACTAAGGAAGTCAACCGGGGCCTACTCAATCAGCTCTGCAACTGCTATGAATTCATAGCCTTTAAAAACATCGCTGCAGATTGATCCCAGCCTGAAGCCCAATGGGCTTTGGAGTGTGATCCCGCACCACCTCAAGGAGTCAAAAATGAAAGCCATCAAGATCATCGCCGGCAACGCCGACGCACTCACCGCAGCATTAAAGGCTGCCAACGGTCGCAGCACTGGGCACACCCTGACCAGTGGTGCGTTCGTCCTCTCGATAGCCTCGACCTTCGAGGAAAAACTCAACACCCTGACCGGCAACAAGAAGCTGGCCGGCGGTGCCAAGGCGGTCTGGGTGTCCGGTGTGCAGCTGCCCAATGCGTACAAGTACAAGCGCATCGTGACGCGACTGTCGCTCGAAAGGCGCAGCGCCGACTGGTGGCTGGTCGACATCCAAGCTCTCGAGGCGTACAAGGACGCTGGCCCTGAGTACCTGATTCTCAGCGTCGATCAGGATGCCGCCGCCGTCGCGAAATTCCGCCGCCAGTACAGCCGCGCGACCCCCGTCAGCGAGCCGGTGGCTGCCGCGACACTCGAGTCTGATCCCGCCTTTGGCGCCAACTGATCCCAGCTTGAAGCCCATAGGGCTTTGGAGTGTGATCTTGCACTTAAATAACTGGAGCGGATATGACTACAAAGCACACCCCTGGGCCCTGGCAGGTCAATCACAACAACCCGCATCAGGTCTGCGATTCCGACGGAGAAAAACGCGGCTGCTCACCCATTGCCGTTACTCACGGCACCCTAAAAGAAAGCAAGGCAAACGCCCGACTGATAGCCGCTCTGCCTGATCTGCTCGCTGCACTGCAAGCGATTGTCGATGAGGCAGGGAATGCTTATGGGCACAATGACGGTCCAGGAGCAGTTAACCGCATGGCTTTTTTTGCACGCTCAGCCATTGCCAAAGCCACCTGAGTCACGCCGTGCCCCGCCCACTTGTCCAATCCGCCGCGCTGTCCATAAACGTGGACAAGCATTGTAAAAAGATCGGCGCAATAAGCTTGGCCTGCATTGCAACATCTGGTTTACTGCAATACAATTAACTTTGTTTCCAACAATTAACCAAACAAGGAGCGTAGCATGACTACACCCATTGATGACGGCGGACCAGCGTTTCCTGTTAACGAGGCCAATCAAGAGGCATATTGCTCAGAGGGCATGGCCCTGCGCGATTACTTTGCAGCCAAGGCGATGCAGTCTGTTTTGGATGGATCGTGGCCCGACTTGCAGCTAGTACCCCAAAACGGGCTGGAGCCTATTGAGAACAGCGCAATGTTTGCTTACCAGATAGCTGACGCCATGCTCAAGGCTCGCCAATCATGACCGCCGCCCAGTACCGCTTTCCAGTCGTCGCGTGCAGCGCCTGCGGCGAAACCTTTGGCCCAGGCAACCACGGCTTTAGCCACTGCGGCAACCATGCTGGCCTTCACCCTACCGATGATGCCCACCCGACTGCGTATGTCACGCACTATCCCGCCAAAGCATCTTCACATCAACAACCAGCAGGTAAATTGTCATGATCAACAGCACTATTGAAAACGCCGAGGTCCGCAACACTGCATCCCTGGCCAGCCGCGTCGGCCCGGGAGACCCGGATTACCTCACTCTGCTGCGAGAGTGTGTGAACAGCGGGCAGATGACGCCAGAGGAGCTCGCTTTGCACGTTGCAGCCGGCGAATTGAAACAAGGAAAGCAGGAATGACCGACAAAGAAGTAGCGCAAAAGGTGCCTGATGCGCCGGACCAAGTTGACTGGCAATTGGCTGGGGCGCTGATGGAGGCCCACTACGCCCAGCGCGCTGCGGGTAATAGCACAGGCACATCTAATTGGGGTGCGGCACTTGCCCGTGTTGCGGTAAAGCACTTCGCAGCGCAGCCAGTGCAACCAGCCTTAATGTTCGTGCAAGAACGCGCGCAACTTGAACAAGAGTGGTGCGAACTTCAACACTTAAAAGCGGCATATAAACTGCCGCAGCCAGTACAGCCAGTACAACCAACCACGGCAACAGTAGACACTTCAAAAGTTATTTGCCCTGCGTGCTGTCATCAGTTCCGCGCAATCCCGCAAGACGTTCAAACGCTGATGCTTGATGCTGGTTTTGAGCCTCCTTTTACTGAGCCAGCCCCTGTAGCGCAAGCAGAGCCGACAGAGCGTCAATACGTCAGCCCGGTTCAAATCGTCGCCGACCTTGTGAACAACCTGCTGATGCTCGATCAGGCGCTCCCGATTTATGGTGCGCAGTACATTGACCACCCGACGCGGGGCCGGTGCGCCGTTGCAGTTGACCCGACCGTCAGCCGTGAAAGGGTGTTGGACTCCCGATGGATTGGGCGGGGTGACACGCTCAACGCGGCAGTCATCTGGACACGAGCGACACAGCCAGCCGTCATCAAGGATGAGGATGGCCGCGATGCTGAGAGGTATCGGTTTCTCAAGTCAGAAGCCTATGAGGTCATTATTCCGCACGGCAGCAGCATCAACGGCTGTCGCACCGCATGGATAACAAAGCTCCACCCCGGCGGCAACTTCGACGTAGCCATTGACGCAGCCATTCAAGCGAAGGACGCCACACCATGAACGCCCAAACCAAAGACCTGTTGCCCTGCCCGTTTTGTGGCAAGCCCGAGCCTGGGCATTACGAACACCCAGCGGAGTGCGGAGTAGTTCGGTATGTTGTTTGCAATACCTGTGGTGCAACTTGTGGTGACCCAGACACGCTGCCCGAAAAGACTGCATACGAAGCATGGAACACACGGGCAAGCGCAACCAGTGCGCCAAAGCATGGCTGGATTAGCGTTGCGGACAGTTTGCCAAAGCCTTTTGATGAGGTTTGGGTGTATCCCCGCCCGGACGAATATTGCTGCGAGGCTTTGGTGAACACGAACGGGGAATGGACTTATTCCGAATATGAAATTAACTTTGGCTTGCAGCACATCAAGTGCAACGTTACGCACTGGATGCCGAAACCACACCCACCAGGCGCCACGCCACAACCTGCGGAGGGCGCATGAGCGAATACAAGGTGGGCGACCGCGTGCGCGCCAAAGAGGCTATTTACGAACCTGCCGACGACTATGCACCGGGAGGCTACTTTTGCCGGAAGGGTGACCTTTTGATCGTGCGGAAGCTGACTCCACAGTACGCGCGCTCTCTCTCTCTGTGTCACACGAAAACATCACCGACAACAGCTTTGGCGTTGAGCCGGTCGAAGTCGAGCCACAACCTTCGGAGGGTGAGACACCATGACCAATGAAGGCGACGTAATTACGATAGTCTTTCCTGCGTGGGTCGTTTGGTGGCTACTTGTGTGCTGTGTACTTGGCCTAATTCATTCAGGATTGCAGCTTTACAACACGTATTTAAGAGGGAAGATAGCCAAAAAGAAAGTCACACCACAGCATGCGAAGTCGCGCATGGCAACAACGCTCAACGCCGACCAGACCGTGGCTGTCGACGCGGCTTACCACTGGCAGCCCATGTCAACATGCCCACGCGGCGTCAAGGTGCAGCTCCTCGGCAAAGGCGGCGTGGCTGTATACGGCACTTACCACGGCGACCCATTTTGGGTTGGCTGGGCACCCCTGCCAAAGCGGGCGCCGCCGTCCGCCACCTCGCCATGAAAGAATCAGCACCACCATGACCATCCAGCACTCATCCTTCTTGCCTGATGTCGGACCCTTCGGCCATGTCTATCAGCACCTAACCCTGAGCCATGGCGTCCATGGCCTGTACCAGCTTGTACTGTATGGCAGTTACAACGCACCCGGCCGCGTCGACACCCAGAGCAACGGCGTGGCGGTGTTGATCGAGCCCAAGTCAGGCATGCGCGCAGCCGTCGTGGTTGACCAGCTCGGCCAGGAGCCAGGCCAAAAGACTCACCCCAGCGATGCGCAGCTGGCTCTCTTTGCGCAGATGGCCGATGCCAACTGGCCCGAGTTCAGGCGCTTGGTGAATCGCAGCGACAACACCAGATTTAAAATTTAATTGTTGCGCACGCAACAAATTGTTTGATATACTGGCAGCTTATCAACAAGGAGATTTCATGAGCATCGAACTGAATATCGGACTTCACGCCGCCGGACAAGACAACAGCGCTGCTGCATCTGACCGGCGCGCCGCAGACGCATTGGCGCGACTGGGTGATCTGGTCGACTACAGCGAGCGTTACGAGACTAGATACGAAGGCCCCAGCGGCACAGTGGTAGAGCCCGGACTTTTTGTTCGTCTCAACATAAACATCCTGTTGGTTTGTGTTGGTACGCTGTATGCGGTTGCTGAAATTGCAGACCAGGATTGCATCAGCGCTTACGACCCGGCCACCAGGCATGGTCTTCTGATCGGGCCACAGTCCCAAAATTGGGGCAGCTTCAATGCCTCCTTCTTTGTCCGCGCCCGCTCGACGGCATGGACGCATTGGTTGGAGGCTGCATGAACACCTACCAAATTGTTTTTGTTGTCACTTGCTTCCTGTTGGCGCAATTGGTTTTTGTTTGGGTGCGATACCAGGAAAACATGCTTGTTGACGGCCTGGTAGTTGTTGTATGCATGACGAATATAGTTGTCGCAATAATTACCTTGGCCCTGGCCGCCACCTGGGCATACGAGTACCTAGGCACCTTGTCATGAGCAACGCCTACACCTACCAGGGCCACCTACCTGACGGCTCCAGCATCCAGGCTCACAGCGCAGGCGGGCTGTACCCCTTCGTCCTTTACGCCCAGGGCGCTGGCTCGGCGCTGCAGTGGGGATACATCGCCCCGGGCGCCGATGGCCAGCTCGTTGGCA
>Ga0326734_1000049_pt1 | contig 41710 bp, 27 predicted proteins | sample 15_GP2_1315_FD_207944 | JGI IMG/M metagenome (GOLD analysis project Ga0326734, IMG submission 207944) | Glacier ice microbial communities from Ngari, Tibet, China - 15_GP2_131.5 | ecosystem: Environmental > Aquatic > Freshwater > Ice > Glacier | place: China: Ngari, Tibet | collected 2018-07-18 | reverse complement strand
TGTTCCGGGCGGCCAGCAGGTCGCGCGTGGCGAGCCGCTTGTCGACGCCGATGTCTTCGGCGCGTTGAATGATGCCGCGGTCGCGCAGGTTTTCCACCATGCGCTTGTCGCGCGCCATGCCGACCGGGGTGTAGCCGGCGACGCCGCGGATCGCCTGCTCGCGTTCTTCGTCGCTGCGGCACAGCAGCAGGTTGGCGATGCCTTCCTCGGTCAGGATGTGGGTGACGTCGTCGCCGTAGATCATCACCGGCGGGATCTCGAAGCCGGCCTGCTCGCCCAGTTCCCATGCATCGAGCCGGTCGACGAAGGCCGGCTGCATGTGCTCGCGGAACGTCTCGACGATCTGTACCACCAGCTTCTGGCCGCGCGGGATGGTGTTGCGCCCTTCGCGCGCCTGGCGCCCGGCTTTCAGCCACGCCGGGCTGGCATGGCGGCGCCCGCGGGCGTCGGCGCCCATGTTCGGCGCGCCGCCGAAGCCGGCGATGCGGCCGAGCGTCGCGGTCGACGAGTTGCCCTGCAAATCGATCTGCAAGGTCGAGCCGATGAACATGTCACAGGCGTAATGGCCGGCGGCCTGGCACAGGGCGCGGTTGCTGCGCATGCTGCCGTCCGGCCCGACGGCGAAGACGTCGGGCCGGGCGCGGATATACTCTTCCATGCCAAGCTCGGAGCCGAACGAGTGGACCGATTCGACAAATCCGGCCTCGATCGCCGGGATCAGGGCCGGATGGGGATTGAGCGCCCAGTGGCGGGCGATCTTGCCACGCAATCCCAGCGATTCGGCGTACGTCGGCAGCAGCAGTTCGATCGCCGCGGTGTCAAAGCCGATGCCGTGATTGAGGCGCTGGACGCCGTATTCGGCATAGATGCCCTTGATCGCCATCATCGCCATCAGCACCTGGATTTCCGAAATCAATGCCGGGTCGCGGGTAAACAACGGCTCGATGTAATACGGCTCGGGCGAACGGACCACGAAGTCGACCCAGTCGCCCGGGATGTCGACGCGCGGCAGCACGTCCATGATGCGGTTCACCTGGACGATGACGATGCCGCTCTTGAAAGCGGTCGCCTCGACGATCGGCGGCGTGTCCTCGGTGTTCGGCCCGGTGTACAGGTTGCCGTGACGGTCGGCCGCTTCCGCGGCGACCAGACACACGCGTGGCGGCAGGTCGATGAAGTAGCGGCTGAACAGCTCGAGGTAGGTATGGATGGCGCCGATATGCAGCTGGCCGGACGCCACCAGTTTCGCCACGCGCCCGGCCTGCGGCCCGGAAAACGAAAAGTCGAGCTTCGAGGCGATGCCGCGCTCGAAGACGTCGAGGTGCTCGGGCAGCGCCAGCACCGACTGCAGCATGTGCAGGTTGTTGATACGGCCTGGATCGAGTCCGGCCAATGCCTTGCCGAGGAAGTCGGCCTGCTTCTGGTTGTTCCCTTCGAGGCAGACGCGGTCGCCGCATTCGAGCACGTTGTGCAGCAGGTCGCCAATGCGCGCGCTCGGCACCGCCTTGCCGTCGAGGGCAGCGCCAAGCACGCTGCGGACGCGCGCCAGGCGGCTGGCGCGGTTCGACTGCAGCGTATTCCACACTCTGGACGCCGCAGTCATTTACTTCGCTCCCATCATCATGTTCGGCAGCGTGGTGGCGATGCCGGGGAACAGGCACAGCAAAATCACCGCGACAAACATCAGGCCGACGAACGGCATCACGCCCCAGATGACGTCCTTGAGCGGGATGTCGGGCGCGATGTTCTTGATGACGAAGATGTTCAGCCCCACCGGCGGGTGAATCAGCCCCATTTCCATCACCACCGTCATGACGATGCCAAACCAGATCAGGTCGAAGCCGGCCGCCTTCAAAGGCGGCAGGATGATCGGCGCCGTCATCAGGATGATCGACACCGGCGGCAGGAAGAAGCCGAAACCGACCACCATCAGCAAAATCACCGCCAGCAGCATCCAGCGCGACAAATGCATGTCGACGACCCACTGCGCGGCCGACTGGCTGATGTGCAGGTAGCTCATGACGTAGGAATAGAACAGCGACATGCCGATGATCAGCAGCAGCATGGTCGATTCCTTGATCGTCGAGGTGAGGATCGGCGCCAGGTCCTTCGGCCGCCAGACCTGGTACACCACCGCGATCAGCACCAGCGCCAGCAGGGCGCCGAGGCCCGCCGTCTCGGACGGCGTGGCGTAGCCGCCGTACAGGGCGACCATCACGCCGATCAGAAGGACGATGAAAGGCAGCACGCGCGGCAGCATCTCGACCTTCTGCTTCAACGTGAAATGCTCCGTCTCGAGGTAGGCCGACTTGGCGCCGCCGCCTTCAAACAGCGTCAGCGCCGCCGCATACTCCTTGCGGGCGCGGTACACGGCGTAGCCGGCGAACAAGCCGACCAGCAGCACGCCGGGGCCGATGCCGGCGAGGAACAGGCGACCGAGCGACTGCTCGGCGGCCACCGCGTAGAGAATCATCGTGATCGACGGCGGCAGCAGGATGCCGAGCGTGCCGCCGGCGGCGATGATGCCGGCCGCGAAACCGGGCGAGTAGCCGCGCTTGCGCATTTCAGGAATCCCGGCCGAGCCGATCGCCGAGCAGGTGGCCGGCGACGAGCCGGCCATGGCGGCAAACAGCGCGCAGGCGAACACGTTGGCGATGCCCAGACCGCCCGGCACCTTGTGCAGCCAGGTGTGGATGGCCGAATACAGGTCCTTGCCGGCCGGCGACTTGCCGATCGCGGCGCCTTTCAGGATGAACAGCGGAATCGACAGCAGCGTGATCGAGGCCATCTCTTCGTACACGTTCTGGGTGACGGTGTCGAGCGACGACGCCGGCATCAGGAAATACATGAAACCGGTGGCGACGACGCCGAGCGCGAACGCGATCGGCATGCCGGAAAACATCACGATGATCGTGACAGCGCCGTACAGGGCGCCCAGGGTCAGGTCGCTCATGGCACGCTCCGCTGGTTCGTTTGCGCGTTGGTGCGCTTGTTGGTACGCTCGTTGGCGCGTCTGTTGGTGACCTGGGTCAGTACCTGGACCAGGATCTGCAAGGTCAGCACCGACATACCGAATGCCATCATCGCGTACGGGATCCACAGCGGCGGGGCGAAGGTCGAGGAGGTGGTCATACCGTCGGCCCACGCTTCGTGCCACAGCGTCCATGACTTCCATGAAAAGAAGGCGCAGAACAGGCAGGAGACGGCGTCGACGAACAACTGGCGCGCCGCGTTGACCCGCGGCGACAGCAGCGAGGACATTGCCTCGATGCCGATGTGGCCGCGGTAGGACTGTACGTAGGCGGTGCTCAGGAACGTTACGCCGACCAGCATGAACACCGACGCCTCGTCCTGCCAGTCGGTGGGGACGTTGAAGAAGTAGCGGCTGACGACCGAGTAGGTGAGAATCAGCGCGGTGAGGATCATCGCCCCCATCGACACCTTCATCAGCACGCTGTTGAAGCGGTCGAGCAGCAGCGAAAAGCCGGCCAGTGCTGCCTGATCGGGAATTGCCGGCCCCTTGGCCGGCGTCAGTTCGAATCCATGACTCACAGCGTCTTCTCCGCCAGCGCCAGCAGATTGGCGCAGTTGGCGTTCTTGTCGCCGTAGTCCTTCCACGCGGTGGTGCGGGCGATCACCTGCCACTTCTTGACTTGGGCCGGGGTCAGGTCGACCACCTTGGCGCCGGCCTTCTGGTACACCGCGGCGACCGCCGAATCGTCGAGCTGGGCCGATTTGCGGGCGAACGTCTCCATCTCGGCGCCGACGGTCATGACAACCGACTGCTGCTCTTTTGTCAGCTTGTCGAACACCGCCTTCGACATCATCAAGGGTTCGAACATGAACCAGTAGGCGCCGCCGCGGCCGGTGGTGAGCGCCTTCGACACTTCTTCCAAGCGGAACGAGATCAGCGAGGTCGAGGAGGTCAGGGCGGCGTCCATCGCGCCGGTCTGCATGGCGGCATAGATTTCGTTGGAAGGCAAGGTCACCACGGCGGCGCCGGCCGCTTTCAAAATCAAGTCCATCTCGCGCGAGCCGCCGCGCACCTTCATGCCGCGCGCGTCTTCCGGTTCGACGATCGGCTTGGTGCGCGAGGCCACGCCGCCGGCCTGCCAGATCCAGCTGATCACGACAATGCCTTTGTCGAGCAGGATGCGGTTCAGTTCCTTGCCCACTTCGGCGTTCTTCCAGCTGTAGCCTTGTTCGTACGAAGTCACCAGGCCGGGCATCAGGCCGATGTTTACTTCCGGCACTTCGCCGCCGGCGTACGACAGCGGCACCAGCGACATGTCGAGCGCGCCCTTGCGCATGGCCGAAAACTGCGCATTGGTCTTCATCAGCGAAGAACCGGGGTAAATTTCGAATTTCAGGCTGCCCTTGCTGCGTTTTTCGGTTTCGGCGGCGAACATGCGAACCAGACGGTCGCGGAAATCGCCGTCGGTGAGGGTGCCGCCAGGGAACTGGTGCGAGATTTTCAGGGTGCTGGTCTGGGCCCAGGCGCTGCTGTTGAACCACAGCGGGGTGGTGGCGATTGCGCCCAGAATGGTTCTACGAGTCATTACCGACATGTCATCCTCCAAGATTTTTTATACGGACAAGGGATTGATCCAGGCACACGTCCGCTTTGAACGTATGCAATTTTTTTCTTTGTGTATACAAGAATAAGCTTTAAAAATACGTTGTCAAGCTGAATCTAGCTAATATAATAAATATCCATATACAATAGCCATACAACAGCCATATACACAGGTAGGTCTTGCCATGAAAAGTCGTTCCGAGGAACTGCGCGAAACGATCGAGGAAATGATTGCAGTGGGGACGCTGGCGCCTGGTCAGCACCTCGATGAAACCGAGTTGGCGACCCGGTTCAAGGTGTCGCGCACGCCGATCCGCGAAACGCTGATCCAGCTGGCGTCGATGGGGCTGGTGGTCATCCGCCCGCGGCGCGGCGCGGTGGTGGCCGAACTCGGGCCGCAACAACTGGTCGAAATGTTCGAAGTGATGTCGGAGCTGGAAGCAACCTGCGCCCGGCTGGCCGCACGCCGCATGACGCCGCTTGAACAACAAGCATTGCTGCGCGCGCATCAAGCATGCGAGGGTGCCAGCATTGCCCGGGACGCGGACGACTATTATTACAAAAACGAAGTGTTCCACTACGCGATTTACGCCGGCAGCCACAACCAGTTTTTGATCGAACAGGCGCGCAGCCTGTCGCGCCGGCTGCGCCCTTACCGCCGCCTTCAGTTGCGGGTGCGCGACCGCCTGCCCACTTCGTTTACCGAGCACGACGGGGTGGTACAGGCCATCCTCGAGGGCGACGGCGAACTGGCCGGCCAAAGGGCGCGCGACCATGTGATGATCCAGGGCCAGCGCTTTGCCGACCTGATGGCGTCGCTGCCGCAGTTGACGGCGGCGGGCGGATAGAAAATTGCATGTCAACAGCATGTCAACTACATGCCAACGCCGGCGCGTCACGCCCCCGCAGGATGATCGCTCCGAGGCCGAAGAGCAGAAGCGGGATCGTCGCGTCTGGCAGCCGCGCTGCTGGCACGGCGAACCAGCGCTTCGTCCATGCGCCACTGGCGCGGGCGGCGTCGGGGGCAAGGTGTTGAGCATTATTGCTCGAACGTCATGGCGATGCGGGGATCGTTGATCGAACGTTGCAGCACTCCATAATCCATCGGCAGCAGGTTTAGTCGGCAAAAGCGTGATTGCAAAAGGAACTCGCAGCGCCTGGCGCGGTCATTCGGTCGACCTGAATCGTCGACGCGCCGCAACCACCCCTGTTCTCGACTACAATTCGGCTCCTGATTGATCCCGCACGAAAGCTGTCATGGTGCCCGGTACTACGCCCGATTCGTTCCAGACGCTCCGCGTCGCCGTGATCGGCGGCGGCCCCGCCGGGCTGATGGCGGCCGAAGTGCTGAGCCAGGCGGGTGTGCGCGTCGATTTGTACGACGCAATGCCGTCAGTCGGGCGCAAGTTCCTGTTGGCGGGCAAGGGCGGCATGAACGTCACGCATGCCGAACCGGCCGCCGAGTTCGTGCAGCGCTATGGCGCGCGCGCGCGCCAGGTCGCGCCGTGGCTGGCCGGGTTCGACGCGCAGGCCGTGCGCGCCTGGATCCACGGCCTGGGCATCGACACCTTCGTCGGCACGTCCGGGCGCGTGTTCCCGGCCGACATGAAGGCGGCGCCGCTGCTGCGCGCCTGGCTGCACCGGCTGCGCGCGGCCGGGGTGACGTTCCACATGCGCCACCGCTGGCTCGGCTGGCGCGACGGCCAGCTGGTGTTCACAAGCCCGTCCAGCCCGCACGGCGAGACGCTGGTGACCGCCGATGCGGTCATCCTGGCACTCGGCGGCGGCAGCTGGGCGCGGCTCGGCTCGGACGGCGCCTGGGTCGGCGTGCTGAAGCGCGAATCGGTGGCGGTGGCGCCGTTGGCGCCGTCGAACTGCGGCTTCGACGTCGACTGGAGCGCGCATTTCAGCAGCCTTCATGCGGGCGCGCCCTTGACCACGGTGGCGATCGAATCGACCGGGCTTGACGGCCGCCAGACACGCCGCCAGGGCCAGTTCGTGATCACCGCGGGCGGCGTCGAGGGCAGCCTGATTTATGCGTTGTCGGCGCCGCTGCGCGATCAGATCGCCGCAGCCGGCAGCGCCACCATCTACCTCGACCTGGCGCCGGATTTTTGCGCCGGGCGCGTCGCGCTGGACGTCGCCCATCCGCGCGGCGCCCGTTCGCTGTCGAGCCACCTGCAAAGCCGGCTCGGGATCAAGGGCGTCAAATCGGGCTTGCTGCGCGAATGCCTGACAAAAGAGCAGTTCGCCGATCCCGAACAACTGGCGCACGCCATCAAGCGCCTGCCGGTGGTTCTGAAGCGCGCGCGTCCGCTGAACGAGGCGATCAGCAGCGCCGGCGGCATCCGCTTCGAGGCGCTGGACGCCGCCACGCTGATGCTGCATCGCTTGCCTGGGGTGTTCGCTGCCGGCGAGATGCTTGACTGGGAAGCGCCGACCGGCGGCTACTTGCTGACGGCCTGTTTTGCCAGCGGGCGGGCGGCAGCGCGCGGCGCACTGGCCTGGGTGGAGCAGCATGCCTCCCTGTCTCGGAGTAAATGAGAATTATTTGCATCCATGCGCGGGTTTTGTTAGGCTACCATTTTGATCATTTCCCTGGACACCATCGTGAGCACAAAAAAACTTGCAGCCTTTACCTTTGCGGTTCTGGCCACCTTGCCTGCATGGGCGCAGGACAAGGTACTGAACCTGTACTCGGCACGCCATTACCAGACCGACGAAGCGCTTTACACCAACTTCACCAAGCAGACCGGCATCAGGATCAACCGCATCGAAGCGGGCGAGAACGAACTGCTCGAGCGTCTTCGCAACGAAGGCGTTCACAGTCCGGCCGACGTTTTTCTGACGGTTGACGCCGCCCGCCTGGGCAAGGCCGAGGAACTCGGCTTGTTTGCACCGGTAACATCGCCGTACTTGATGCAGCGGATTCCCGCCCAGCTGCGTACCGATACCTGGTTTTCATTTTCCAAGCGCGCGCGCGTCATCGTGGCCAACAAGGCCAGCGTGAATCCGGCCGACGTGCAGAGCTACGAAGATCTGGCCAATCCGAAACTCAAGGGCAAGGTGTGCGTGCGTTCGGGCGCCCATCCGTATAACCTGTCGCTGGGCGCGGCGTTGCTGGCCCACCATGGCGCGCAAAAGACCGAAGCATGGGCCAGCGGCCTGGTGGCGAACTTCGCGCGCGCACCGAAAGGCGGCGACACTGACCAGATCAAAGCGGTGGCGGCGGGCGAATGCGGCGTTACCATCGCCAATTCCTACTACGTGGCGCGCATGCTGCGCTCGGAAAAACCGGAAGACAAAAAAACCATGGAAGCGGTGACCATTGTCTGGCCAAACCAGAAAACGACCGGCGCCCACATCAACATTTCCGGCGCCGGCATGCTGAAAAATGCGCCGAACAAGGACTCGGCGGTAAAGTTTCTCGAATACCTGGCCTCTGACCAGGCGCAGGTGTATTTTGCGGACGGCAACAACGAGTGGCCTGTTGTGGCTGGCGTGAAGACCAATAATCCGGGTCTGCAGGCAATGGGCGATTTCAAGGCCGATACCGTCAAGGTCGGCGCACTGGCCGCAAAGCAGGCCGACGTTCAGAAGATCTACGACCGCGCCGGCTGGAACTGAGCACCCCCAGCACATCGAGGGAGCGTTCGCAGTTTTAGCTCTCTCGACGGCTGTGCGCGATCTCGCGCGTCAGCAAAATCAATGGCAGCACCCCGACCGCGACGATCGCCAGCGCCGCCGTCGACGCTTCCGCCAGCCGCTCGTCGGACGCCAGCGTATACGCCTGGGTGGCGAGCGTATCGAAGTTGAATGGGCGCATTACCAGCGTGGCCGGCAACTCCTTCATCACTTCCACGAACACCAGCAGTCCGGCCGTCAGCAGGCTGCCGCGCAGGATCGGCAAGTGGACGCGCCACAGCGTGGTGACGGCGCCGTGTCCCAGCGAGCGGGCGGCGTCGTCCATCGACATGGTGATCTTGCCCAGGCTGGCCTCGACCGTGTGCAGCGAGACCGCCAGAAAGCGCACCAGGTAGGCATACACCAGCGCCGCGATGCCGCCGGTGAGCAGCAGTCCCGGGCTGCGCCCTGTCATCTCCATGATGGCCGAGGCCAGCCAGGTATCGAGGCGGGTCACCGGCAGCAGCACGCCGACCGCGATCACGGTACCCGACAGTGCATACCCCAGCCCGACCAGGCGGTTGACGTGGCGCGTCAAGCCGCCGCGCGCGGACCGCGCCGCGTAGGCCAGCAGCACCGCGATAGCGACAGCGAAAATCGCCGCCAGTGCAGCGAGCACGAAGCTGTTACGGGCCAGCTCGATGAAGCGCGCGCCGAACTGCGCGTCGCCACTGGTGATCGCCATGTGCAGCAGCACGCCGGCCGGCACCAGAAAGCCGCCGCCGAGCGGCACGATGCAGACCAGCATGGCGCCGATGGCGCGCAGTCCGCTCAGGCGCCCGCCCGGATGGCCGGCGCGGCCGATACCGCTGGCGTCGAAGCGGGCACGCCCGCGGCTGGCGCGCTCGAGCAGCAGCAGCAGCCCCACGAAACCCAGCAGTGCCGCCGCCAGTTGCGACGCCGCTTCGCGGTCTCCCAGCGAAAACCAGGCGCGGTAAATGCCGGTGGTAAAGGTCTGGACGCCGAAATACGACACCGCCCCGTAATCCGCCAGCGTTTCCATCAGGGCCAGTGCGGCGCCGGCGGCAATCGCTGGCCGGGCCAGCGGCAGCGCAATGCGGTAGAAGCGCCGCCATGGCCCCAGTCCAAGCGAACGCCCGACATCGAGCATGCCGGTTGCCCGCTCCATGAATGCAGCGCGCGCCAGCAGATAGACATAAGGATACAGTACCAAAGTGAACACCACGACGGCGCCGCCGAGCGTGCGGATGTCGGGAAACCAGTAGCTGCCGGGGGTAAGGGAAAAGGCAAGGCGCAGCCACGACTGCACGGGTCCGACGAACTGCAGCAGATCGGTGTAGGTGTACGCCATCACATAGGTGGGCACCGCCAGCGGCAGCACCAGCGCCCATTCGAACAGACGCCGTCCCGGAAAATCGTGCATGGTCACCAGCCATGCCGCCGCCGTGCCGATCACGACCGTGCCCACGCCCACGCCCGCGCACAGGTACAAGGTGCTGACAATATAGGCGGGCAGCACGGTGTCGACCAGGTGGGCCCAGGTCTGGCCGCCGGCGCCGGGGAACAAGGACGCCGCCACGGTCAAAAGGGGGATGGCAATCAGGGCCGCGGTCATGAGTGCGGCGGCTTGCAAGGTACTGAACGTCGGTTTCGCCACGATGAGCCAATGAAATAAACAATTATAATTGTTCCTTTGTACTATCGGGATCAACATGGCGCTTCTTGAACTGCAGCACCTCGCCCACGCGTATGGCAAGCATACGGTGGTGGACGGCTTGTCGCTCCATCTGGCGCCCGGAACGATCGGCTGCCTGCTTGGCCCTTCCGGTTGCGGCAAGACCACGGTACTGCGTTGCATTGCCGGCTTCGAGCGGCTTGACGCGGGGGTGATCAAGGTTGGTGGAGAACTCGTCAGCGGCCCGGGCCGGCATGTGCCGACCGAACGGCGACGCATCGGCATGGTGTTTCAGAACTATGCGCTGTTTCCGCACTTGAGCGTGGCGGCCAATATCGGCTTCGGCCTGCAGGCCATGCCGTCTGCTGCGCGCACAACGCGCGTGAACGCGTTGCTCGATCTGGTTGGCTTGCCGAGCCAGGCGAGCAAGTATCCGCATGAGCTGTCTGGTGGCCAGCAGCAGCGCGTTGCGCTGGCGCGCGCCCTGGCGCCACGGCCGCGCCTGCTCTTGCTCGACGAGCCGTTCAGCAGCCTCGATGTCGACCTGCGCGAACGGCTGGCGGCCGAAGTGCGCGCCATCCTGCGCGCCGAGGGCACCACGGCAATTCTGGTCACCCACGATCAGCACGAAGCGTTTGCGATGGCCGACGAGGTCGGCGTCATGCAGCATGGCCGCATCGAGCAATGGGACACGCCCTACAATCTGTATCACCGCCCGGTCAACCGGTTCGTCGCCGACTTTGTCGGACAGGGCGTGTTTGTTTCCGGTGAAGTGCTGGCCGGGGGCGCGATCCGCATTGAACTGGGCGTGCTGCGCCACGCGCAGCACGCTGACCCGATTGCCGCCACGCCATGGCGCAGTGGCGACAGGGTCAGCGTGCTGCTGCGCCCGGATGACATCGTGCATGACGACGCCAGCACGGTGACGGCGCAAGTCATCGCCAAGGCATTCCGGGGCGCCGAGTTTCTTTATACGCTCAGACTCGGCAGCGGGGAGGAGGTGCTGTCGCTGGTGCCCAGTCACCATAATCACGCGCCGGGCGAACGCATCGGCATTCGCCTTGAGGTCGACCACGTGGTCGCGTTTTCCCAATAAAAAACGGCGTCCTCGGGACGCCGTTTTTTTCATCATGGCTTTATCATGGCGATTGTCGGAACATTGTCAGAAGCTGGCGAACAGCGACAATTTTACGCTGCGGGGCGCGCCTGGCGTGATGTTGTTGTCGTTGTGGGCGGATGCCCAGTATTTCTTGTCGAACAGGTTTTCCACGTTCACTTGCAGCCGATACTGCTTGCTGAGACGGTAGTACAGCGCGCCATCGACGCGGACAAACGACGGCAGCATCACCGTGTTGGAGGTCGAGGTATACAAGCTGTCGCGATAGACGACGCCCAAGGCCGCGCCCAGCTGCTGGTTGAAGTTGTAGCGGTTCCACAGCGACAAGGTGTGTTTTGGCACCATGGCCAGCCTGGCGCCGGCGCGTATTGTGGCGGACTGGTCGGCGGTCAGCTTGGCGTCCTGATAGGCGTAGCCGCCCATCACGCTCCAGGCCGGGGTCAACTGGCCCGACAGTTCAAGTTCGGCGCCTTTCGTGGTCTGGCCGTCGACCAGGACGCTGGTGTTGGCCTGCGCGCCGGGCACGATGACATTCGAGCGGTCCAGTTGATAGATCGCCGCGCTGGCCGACAGGGCGGCAGTCACGTCCCACTTCGCCCCCACTTCGACATTGTCGAATTTCTCGGGATCGAACGCGCGGTTGTTGACGGTTAGCGAAGTCAACTGGTCACCGGCGCGCGGCACATAGGCGCGGCTGAAACTGGCATACAGCGACATGGCTTCCACTGGCTTGTAGATCAGGCCGGCGCGTGGCGACAGCGGCGTGTCGGTCACCTTGAAGGCGCCGTCGTTGGTCGCCAGGCGGTTGTTGAAATCGACGCTGAAACGGTCGTAGCGCAAGCCGGCCACCGCCTGCCACTGTGGTGAAAACACGATTTGATCCTGCACATAGACCGACGCCACATTGGCAATGCTGGTGTTGCTGACGGTGGCGGCAGGGAAGCTGACGCCGTCGGTATAGACCGGATTGGTGGCTGGCACGCTCGCGGGGCCAGCAAACACGCCGGCGCGACGGCTGTTGTCGGTTTCCTGGCGGCCGAATTCGACGCCGGTGGCAATCTTGTGGGTGACCTTGCCGGTGACGACCGAGAACGTCAGGTCGGTCTGGTTGAAACTGTTGGTGCGTTCGGTGGCGTCGTGATAGGCGCCGATCGCCAGGCGGCCGGTGCTGGCGTTGACGGCGCTGTTGGCGTACACGTTCTGATAAAACTTGTCGTAGCTGGCAATCCGGGTACGGTTGCGCAGCACCAGGTTATTGACAAAACCATTGGCAGAACCACCGCCAAAATCATGCTCGACGTAGGCCGTCGCGGCATTGACGCGCGTGGCGGTCGGGCTTAAGTCAGGGTTGCCGAAAAAGGTCGACGCCTTCGTATTGTACGGGCGCCCGTCAAACGACGGCACGCCGCGATCGGCGATGCGCTCGTCGCGCAGGTATTCGTAACCCAGGCTGACGCTGGTATTTTTGCCGGCGCGCAGCGTCATCGTCGGATTGATGCCCTGGCGTTCGAGCGCCACGCCGTCGCGGTAGCTGTCCGATTGCTCGACCATGGCATTGACGCGCACGGCCATGTCGGTGTTGACGGCGCCGCCCAAATCCACCGTTGCGCGCTTGTGGCCGTAAGATCCGATGCTGGTCACTGCCTCGCGCACCGGTTTCCAGCCGGCCTGCTTGCTGACCCGATTGATCACCCCGCCCGAACCGCCGCGTCCAAAGATCATGGCGTTGGCGCCCTTGATGGCTTCGACACTGTCAATGTTGTAGAAGTCGCGGTAGTACTGGACGTCATCGCGCATGCCGTCGACATAGAAATCGCCGGTCGAACTGTTGCCGCGAAAAACCGCGGTATCGCGATTGCCTTCGCCCTGGGCGGTCACGATGCCGGGCACGTAGCGAATGGCGTCGGCGATGCTCTGCATTGCCTGATCGTTCATCAACTGGCGCGTGATCACGGTGACCGCCTGCGGCGTATCGCGCAGCAGCGTGTCGGTCTTCATCGCGCTGACCGACGCCTTCTCGTTGTACCCGCTTTGGGCGGTACCGACGACATAGACTTCCGGCAAAACCGGCTGCCGGGTGTCTTGAGCAAAGACGGTGCTTGCAGCGAGGGAGCTGGCAACAGCAAGAGCGAGGCGGGTTGGGCGGGTGAACAGCGAGTACGTTGTCATGGCAATGAGTGTAAACAGAAATGAGAATGATTCTTATTCTACATGCAGCCACAGGTCGTTACAAGCGTTTGAATCAATAAACAACCGAGTTTGCAACGTCGCATTCGTTCTACACGGAGCGTGCCGCCGTGCCGGCGCCACGCCTGGCTTCGGGTTGACGGGCCTGTTTTCGATGCGCCAGCAAATACAGCAAGGGCAGCACCAGCAAGGTCAGCGCGGTCGAAGACAGGATGCCGCCGATGACGACGGTTGCCAGCGGGCGTTGCACTTCTGCACCGGTCGCGGTCGCGATCGCCATTGGAACGAAGCCCAGCGATGCGACCAGCGCCGTCATCAATACCGGGCGCAGGCGCGTCATCGCTCCTTGCGTGATGGATTGCTCCAGCGCCATGCCGTCCTCACGCAGCGCACGAATGCTGGCGATCATGACCAGCCCGTTCAACACGGCAACGCCGGACAGGGCGATGAACCCGACGCCGGCCGAAATCGACAGGGGAATGTCGCGCAGCCACAAGGCGACAACCCCTCCGGTCATGGCGAACGGCACCCCGGTGAACACCAGCACGCCATCCTTGACGTTATTGAACATTGCGAAAAGCAGCACGAACACCATCATCAGCGCCACCGGAACGACGATCTTTAAGCGCGTTGCCGCTGACTGAAGCTGCTCGAAGGTGCCACCCCATGTCGTCCAGTAACCGCTTGGAACGCTGACCTGCAGCGCCAGCTGCTGGCGCGCTTCGGCGACGAAGGAGCCGATATCGCGGCCGCGCACGTTGGCAGTGACGACAACGCGGCGCTTGCCATCCTCCCGGCTGAGCTGATTTGGCCCTGGCGTGTGATCGAACGTGGCGACGTCGCCCAGCTGAACGAACGCCGGCGCACCCGGCCGATCGCCTGCAGGCAAGCGAATCGGCAGCCGTTTCATCGCTTCGAGGTCGGTGCGCTGTTCCTCGGCAAGGCGCACGACGATGGGGAAGCGGCGATCGCCTTCGAAGACCGTGCCCGCGTTGCCACCGCCGATGGCGTTGCCGATCACCTCATGCACATCGCTGACGTTCAAGCCGAGGCGCGCCGTCTTGTCGCGGTCGACCTGCACGGAAAGCATGGGCAAGCCGGTGGTCTGCTCCACTTTCACATCGGCAGCGCCAGCAATTTTTTCCAGTACCGCGGCAATTTGCGTCGCCGTCGCGTTCATCGTCTCCATGTCGTCGCCAAACACCTTGACAGCGACGTCGCTGCGCACGCCGGAGATCAATTCGTTGAAACGCATCTGGATCGGCTGGGTGAACTCATAATTATTACCCGGCAGTTTGCCAACCGCGGTTTCGATCGACGCCACCAGGTCCTCCTTGGTGCGCGACGGATCGGGCCAGGCGCTTTTCGGTTTCATGATCACGAAGTTATCGGCCACGCTGGCAGGCATCGGGTCGGTGGCGATTTCTGCCGTACCCAATTTTGCAAACACCGTTTCCACTTCGGGAAACTGCTTGATCGTCCGCTCCAGGTCCGCCTGCATGGCGACCGCCTGGGTCAGGCTGGTGCCTGGAATGCGCAAGGCATGCAAGGCGATGTCGCCCTCGTCCAGGCTGGGAATGAATTCGCTGCCCATGCGACTGGCCAGCAAGCCGCTCAACACCAGCACGGCACCGGCAATCGTCAACACCAGCGTCTTGCTGCCCATGGCAAAGCGCAGCACCGGCGCATAGCCGGATTTGGCCTTGACCATCAGCCAGCTCTCTTTTTCGCTGACTGAATTGCCGATGAACAGGGCAACGGCGGCCGGAATGAACGTCACCGACAGGATCATGGCGCCCAGCAAAGCGGCCAGAACGCTGAACGCCATTGGGTGAAACATTTTCCCTTCCACGCCGGTCAGTGCGAACACCGGCAGGTAGACCACCATGATGATCAGCTGGCCGAACAACAGCGGCCTGCGGGCCTCCCTGGCGGCGGCAAACACTGCGTCGAAGCGTTCGCTGCGGGTCAAGGGGCGGCCGGCCGCGGCCTGGGCGTGCGCCAGGCGCCGTACGCAATTTTCGACGATCACGACGGCGCCATCGATGATGATGCCGAAGTCGAGTGCGCCAAGACTCATCAGGTTTGCGCTGACATGGTTGGCCACCATGCCGGTGAACGTGAACAGCATCGCCAGCGGGATGACCATGGCGGTGATGACGGCCGCACGTATGTTGCCGAGAAACAGGAACAGGATGGCGACGACCAGCAGCGCGCCCTCGAGCAGGTTGGTCTTGACGGTGCTGATGGCCTTGTCGATCAAAATGGTGCGGTCGTAGACCGTATTGGCGACGATCCCCTTCGGCAGGGAACGATTTATTTCCGTCAGGCGCGCGGCGACGGCGCGCGATACCGCGCGGCTGTTTTCGCCGATCAGCATGAAGACGGTGCCGAGCACGACTTCGTGGCCATTCTGCGTGGCCGCGCCGGTACGCAATTCATGGCCGATCGTCACGCCTGCGACATCGCTGACGCGTACCGGTACGCCGGTTCGGCTGGCGACGACGACGTTGCCGATATCGGCGATCGAGCCCAGCTGGCCGGTAGAACGGATCAGCAGTTGTTCGCCGCGCTTTTCGATATACCCGGCGCCGATATTGCCGTTGTTCTTGTCGAGCGCGGCGATGATGTCTTGCATGCTCAGGCCGAACGCGACCAGCTGGTCAAGCTTGGGAGCAACCTGGAACTGTTTGGCGTAACCGCCGATCGTGTTGATTTCGGTTACCCCCGGCACGTTGCGCAACTGCGGCTTGATGATCCAGTCCTGGATCTCGCGCAGGTCGAGCGGGGTGTAGCGCGTGCCGTCCGGCTTGCGCGCACCTTCCGTGGCGTCGACGGTCCACATGTAGATTTCGCCAAGTCCGGTAGAAATCGGACCCATGGCCGGCTCTATGCCGGCTGGCAGTTTTCCTTTTGCTTCCTGAATGCGTTCGTTCACCAGCTGGCGCGCAAAATAGATGTTGGTGCCATCCTTGAAGATGACGGTAACCTGCGACAGGCCATAGCGCGAGACCGAGCGCGTTTCGTCCAGGCCCGGCAACCCCGCCATGGCCGTCTCGATCGGAAAGGTAATGCGCTGCTCGCTTTCAAGCGGGGAATATCCGGGCGCCGAGGTGTTGACCTGCACCTGCACGTTGGTGATGTCGGGCACGGCATCGATCGGCAGTTGCTGGTAGCTGAACAGGCCCAGCACCGCCATACCAGACACGATCAGCATCACAATCCAGCGCTGATCGATGGCGAAGCGAATTATTTTTTCAAACATGATTTTTCTTTCCGGATAGCCCAGGCAGGCATGATGGGCAGGCATGATGCAATGTCATTGCTGCCTTCTCAATGGTCATGACTGGCACCGGATTTTCCCAGATCGGCTTTCAGCAAAAAACTGTTCTTCGCGGCATAGCGTTCGCCCGGCAGCAGTCCCTTGATGATTTCCGTAATGCGGCCATCGGTGCTTCCAAGCTCGACCGGCCGTGCTTCAAAACTGCTGCCGTAGCGGCCGAACACGGTCGGCGTGTCGTTGACGCTCTGGATGGCGTCGTTGGCGACCGTGACCGGCACGTCTGTTTCCCCGGCGACGAGCGCGATATTGACCAGCAGACCGGGACGCCAGATACCGGCCGGATTGGCGAGCACGACGCGCGCCGTGGCGCTGCGGCTTTGCTCTCCCAGCAGGGCGCCCACGTAAGCGACCGTGGCCTCGGCAGCGTGTTCGAACGCGCCAGCCTTCACCTTGACCTTTTGGCCAACTTTGACCGTGTTGATGTCTTTTGCCTGCACCGTCATTTCAGCCCATACGCTCGACAGATCCGCCACGACAAAGATGGGGGTGTCTTCCTTGACGGCTTCACCCGTGGTGATGTGCTTTTCCGTGATGGTGCCGTTGATGGGGGCACGGATTTCATAGCGGGCCAAGTCGCCGCGCGCATTGCCGGCCCCAAGGGCCAGCAATTGCTGCCGCGCGTCCTGCACCGCGATATCGGCTTCCTGCTTTGCGCTCTGGGCCTGGATGAAATCCTGCTGGGCGGATATTTTTTCCTCCCACAGCATTTTTTCACGTAAGTACACTGTGCCGGCGAACTGGGCGCGCTTTTCAGCTGCCTGCAACTGACTGCGCAGGCCGACCAGCGCCTGGCTCGACATCACCGCCAGCAGTTGCCCCTTGCGCACATGGTCGCCGGCGCTGGCGGTCACCGACGCCACCAGGCCAGCCACGCGCGGCACGATCTGGACCGACCGGTCCTGATTCAAATGGATTTCGCCGATCAATTGCAGCACGCTCTGGATGCGCCCGGGTCCGGCGGTCTCGACTGCGATCCCGGTCTGCCTGACCTGTTCGTCCGTCATGCCGACGCGCGCCTCGATCTGGTCGTAGCCGAAGCGGTAGGTTTTTTGCTCATGCTGCGCCGTGATGGTGACGTTGAAGGAATGCGGCTCCTCGACAACGCCCTTGCCCTTCAGGTAATCGTTCTCTTTTTGAAACGTGAAAATCTGCGGCGCCCGCCCAAGTCGTTCGACCGTGACGTCGACCCTGGACATGGCCGGATCGAGAAGCTTGCCGTCGCGGTAGGCATAGACGCGAAATTCGGGCGCCACGTTGTCTTCGAAGATCGTCAGTTCGATTCCGTAGCCGTCTTTTTCAAACAATTTCCCCCGGTGCGGGCCGCGCTTCGGGGCGCCAGGGGTGGCTTCATGGCTGGCCTCATCCTGAACGTGGTCAGCCTGCTTGCCGCTCTCGCCTTCATTGTGCACTTTGCCCTTCGTCAAGATCAGCACCGCCAGCAGCACCGTGATCGCGACGACCATCGCAATGGCGATCATCTGTTTCTTGCCTGGGGTATTCATTGGGGTGCTCCTGGGGCGAGCGGCGTCGCTACCGGTGTGGTCTGTGCTGCATGGGCGCCGGTCAGGCGTTCGATGTCGGCGCTGGCGCGGTAAGACTGCGCCAGCGCGCGGATGTACTGGTTTTTTGCCTGGAACAAGGTACGCTGCGTCTCGAGCACGTCGAGGAAACTGAATTTGCCCAGTTCGGCGCCCTTGCTTGCTGCCTCCAATGCACTTTGTGCCCCAGGCAGGATTTCTCCCTGGATAATGGCAAGCTCGGCAAGCGCACCCGCGCGCCGCAACAGCGCTTCGTCCAGCTGGGTCGACAAGGTGTTGCGCACAGCCTTGAGCTGCTCTTTTGCCTTGTCGGCGCGGCGCAGGGCGCTCTCCACATTGCCGCGATTGCGCTCGAACAGCGGCAGCGGAACCGCGACACCGAAGACAGTCTGGCGAAATCCCAGCTGTTCGTCACGCTTGGTTCCCAGCGTCAGTGCCAGGTCGGGCATGCGCTTGCTCAGCTCCGCCGCAATCTGCGCCTGCTGGCGTTCCACTTCCAGCTGCGCGCGTGCCAGCTGAGGTGACGCTGCGAGTTGTTCTTGGCTGTATTCGCGGCTCTGTTCAGCGATGCGCTGTACGGGGTCGGGCGCAACCAGGTGATCAGGTACTGCGACTGCATTGGCCCAGGTCGCCGCCAGGCGGCGCTTTGCCAGCGCAAGTTCATTCGTTGCCTGGCTCAGTTCGATCCTGCTGCCCGCTTCCGTCACCCGGGCGCGCGTCTCGTCGACCGGTGACACCCTGCCGGCGGCCACGCGCCGCGCCGTCGCCTCACTGGCGCGCTGCGACAGCCGCTGCGTCGCCTCGGCCAGTTCCATGCGTTCCTGGGCCGCCAGTACGTCGAAAAATGCGGTGACCACGTCTGCCCGCAAGTCGTTTCGAAACGTCGCCTGTTCGGCCGCCGCAATGTCGCCTTCGCGCTCGGCGACAGCGATACGGGCGCTGCGCTTGCCGCCCAGCTCGATAATTTGACTGACTTGAAGCGTCGTTGTGCGGCGGTCGCGCTGCACGCCTTCGGACAGATACGACAATTCCGGATTTGGGCGGGCAGCGGCCTGGATGCGCAAACCCGCCGCAGCGGCGATTTCCTGCCGGGCGGCAGCCAGGCCCGGGTGGTGTTCGAACGCCAGGGTGATGGCGTGCGCCAGGGTCAGTGGCGGCGGCGTTGCCGCGTTAATGTTGCCGGGGTTGCCGGGATTGCCTGCTTGCAGCTGCTGTGTGGCAACGTAAGCTTGCGCGTACAGGCCGGTCGGCTGCGCTAAGAGCACAGCCAGCCCGAGGGGCGTAAAAATGGATCGCATCGAATTCTCCGAAAAATGACAAGGAAGAATCCGGCAACGCCTGAACGATCAGTAACCTGCGGCTACAGCAAGACGGGCGCGCCGGACTGGACGGCGCGCAGCCAGCGCGGGCGTTCCGGCAACCCGAGATAGGGTGCGGCTTGGCCCACTGACGGGATCATTGCCTGGTGAGCTGACACCAAGACAGCGGAGGGATTGCTGGTACATTCAGACATGAATATCGACCCATGCGCGCAGCTTGCACAATCTGGATGGGCGCCGGCTTTTTTTTGCGGCGACTTGCTGTTTTCGCCAGCTTCACCGTTGCCGCCACTGTCTGCCTGCTGATGCTGATGCTGATGGTGGCCGAAATGCTGGCTGGACTTGTCCATCTCGTGCATGCAATACGCGCTTGCAGTTCCCCAGCTGAGCTGGAGTATGAAAGCAAGTGCGACGATGTAGAGAAAACGTTTTGCCATCGGCGGATTATAACCGCTCATCGAACCGCACGTCGATTCGACCGGCCCGGCAAACAGGCAAAAAATGGCAAAGGCGGGCGGCCTCAAGGCGCAAAGCTGACCTCGCCCGAGCCGTCGCGGCTGACGTTGCGCTCCGGCGGCGCGCCGTGCACCAGGACGTCGCCGCTGCCGCGCAGCGTGACGTTGATGCCCTGCAAGGCGGTGACGACGGCATCGCCCGAACCCATCAGCTCCAGCTTGACCTGATCGGCGCCGAGGTGGCGGGCGTCGATGTCGCCCGATCCGGTCAGCGCGGCCTTGAACCGGCGCGCCGAGCCGGCCACGGTCAGCGTGCCCGAACCGATCAGCGCCGCCTCGACCTGGTCGCTGGCGCCGCCGTTGATGTCCAGTGCGCCGCTGCCGTGGATGGCGGCCTGGACCTGCCGGAAACGGCCATTGAACTTGAGCTGGCCCGAGCCGTTCAGATCAAGCTCGATGCGCCCGCCGCTGAAGCCGCTGACGGTGCTCTCGCCGCTGCCGCGCACCATGATGGCCTCGATCGACGGCAGCACCAGCGTGACCTGCAACGGCTGGCGGTGATGCAGCAGCATGCCGACGGTATCGATGTGCAGGGTGCCGCCGGCGTCGATGCGCGTGTCGATATTGCCCAGCAGGCGCTGCTCGCCGCGCACCACCAGGCTTGCCACGGCGCCCTGGCGCAGCGTCAGGTCGATCGGCCCGCCAAGGTCGATCGCGCGGACCGGCTTGCCGATGCTGCGCGTGTCGCTCTGCACAGCGCGTCCGGCCGGGTTCGACGGCCCGCTGACGCCTTGCGCGCGCAGCATGCCGTAGGACAGGCCGATCAGCAAAAAGGCCAGCACCAGCAGGCTCAATCCCGTTTTCATCAATCCGCGCATGGCGTGCTCCTTTCGGTTCAGTTGCCCTTGAACAGGAAAACATTCATGTCGATATAGCGCCGGATGCCGACGATCGTGTACCGCGTCACGACAAGGCTCAGCAGGAACAGGATGATGGCGCCCACCACCATCGACAGGCCGAACAGGGTCTGGGTGGTGCGCGCGCCGGCGTCCATGCCGGTGGAGATGCGGATGCCGTGGCCGGCGATCGCTTCTGCGCGCCGGATCACCTGCGCGGCGTTTGCGCCATGTGCGCTGTCTTGCTCGACGACGTGGACGCCATCGTCGTCGATCCACACCCTGGTGCGGGTGGTGTAACCGGCGGCGTCGTTGTGGCTGGCAACATCGTGGCTGGAGATGAATTGGCGCAGCGGCCCGTCGAGCGCGCGCGCGGTGTCGGTGTCGACGCGGCCGGCGGCTGCGCCGTCGACGAAACGCTGTTCGTAGTATGCCAGCGTCTTCGCCTGCAGTTGCGGCGGCAAGCCGGCCAGGGCCCGCTTCAGTGCGTCGAGATACTCAACTTTGCCCATGATGGAATTTCCGTCCAGTGTGACCGCAAGCGCAAGCGCAGGCGATGGTGGCGATGACGGCGATGATGCTACCGTAGCGGCGCGGCCGGCGCGGCGCCATCGGCATGCGACAGGCTGCACGTATCGCGGGGCAGGCGACAGCCGGGCGCGATGGCCGCGCACGCCTTCATGCCGACGCGGGCTTGATGATCGCCTGTGCTGCCGCGACGCCACTGCGCACGGCCGTCTCCAGCGTTGCCGGATAGTCACTGTCAATATGGTCGCCCGCCAGCACCAGGCCGGGCAGACCGCTGGCGGTGGGCAGGCGCTGCAGGCCGGGGGTGCAGGCAAAAGTGGCGCGTTTTTCGGTGATCACCTGGCTCCAGGCCGGGGTGGCCAGCTCGGGGCGGCCGAACAGCGCCGCCAGTTGCGCGCCAATCGCCTGCGCCAGCGCGGCCTGGCCCTGCGCCGCGGCGGCGTTCGAGGCGCTCACCACCACCGCATACAGGCCGGCCTGGGCGCCATCGAGCTGGCCGCGGTCGAACACGAACTGGCCCCAGTGGCCACGGGCCGGGTCATCCAGCAGTGCGTAGAACGGCAGGCCGAGGCGCACTGTGGGGGCGTACTGCAGGTAGCAGGTGGTGATCGGCTCGTAGGCAAAGGCCGCAAGCCGGGCCAGCATGTCGCCCAGCGGCAGGCCGGCCAGCAAGGTGCACGCGGCCGGTGGCGCCACCGCCAGCACCACCGCGTCGAACAGGGCGCTGCTGGCGCCGCCGACCGCATGGCCGGTCGCGTCGACGCGCCAGCTGGCGCCATCGCGCATCAGGTTGGTGACCTTGGCGCCGCAGCGCACCGCGCCAGCGCGCTGTTCAATGAAAGCCGCCGCCGCAGCGGGGAACAAGGTGTGCAGGTCGCGCCGCGGCAGCAGCATGTCGGAGGCGGCGCGGTTGGCGCCCAGGCTGTCGCGCAGCACGGCGAGGAACACCTTGGCCGAAGCGACTTCGGGCGGGGTGTTCAGCGCCGCCAGGCACAGCGGGCGCCACATCAGCTGCACCAGGCGCGCAGGCTGGTCGAAGCGGTCCAGCAGTTCCGCCACGCTGCAGTCGATGTTGAGCTGCCAGCCCATCCAGCGCGCAGTACTTGAAAACCGCGCCAGCGCCAGCTTGTCGGCCAGTCCCAGGCCTTTGGCGCGCAGCAGCGCCACGGCCAGGTGGAGCGGCGCCGGCAGGCGCGGGGCGATGAAATCCATGCCGCCGCTGCCGTCCGGGTAGCGCATCTGCAAGGGCAGGTTCAGCAACGCCGCATTGGGGTCGACGCCGACCCGGCGCAGCAGGCGAAACGTGCCGGTGTAGGCGCCCAGCAGGATGTGCTGGCCATTGTCGAGCATGCGGCCGCGTACCTCGACGCCGCGCGCGCGCCCGCCCAAAGTGCGCGCCGCCTCGAACAGCGTGACGCTGCAGCCGGCCGCGGCCAGTTCGACCGCCGCCGTGCAGCCGGCCCAGCCGCCGCCGATGACGGCAACTTGCTTGCCCGTCGGGCCGGCCGTGATGGCGATCTTAGCCACGGACGTAGGTTTTCCACGCCAGCCACAGTTTACGCAGCGGCGTGAGCGAGATGCGCTGGGTCAGCACGTGGTAGTTGTCGCGCTCGATTTCGCCCAACAGCGCGCGGTAGATCGCCGCCATCATCAGGCCGGGACGCTGGGCGCGCCGGTCATTGGGCGGCAGCAGGGCGAAAGCGTCGTCGTAGGCAGATTGCGCGCGCGCAACCTGGAACCGCATCAGCGCTTCGAACTTGTCGCTGTGGCGGGCGTTCAGCAGGTCGGCGGCGGTCACGCCGAACTGCTGCAACTCGTTCACCGGCAGGTAGATGCGTCCCTTGCGCGCGTCTTCACCGACGTCGCGGATGATGTTCGTCAGCTGGAAGGCAAGGCCGAGTTTTTCGGCGTATGCCAGGGTGCGCGGATCGGTGACGCCAAAAATGCTGGCCGACAGGATGCCCACCACGCTGGCGACGTGCCAGCAATACGTCTTCATCGCCGGAAAATCGAGGTAGCGGGTCTGGTTCAAGTCCATCTCCATGCCGTCGATGATCGCCTGCATGTGGGTTTCTTCGAGCCGGTAGGGCGCCAGGTGCGGCTGCAGCGCCTGCATCACCGGGTGCGTGCCGGCGCCCTTGTACATGCTTGACACCTCGGTGCGCCACCAGGCCAGCTTGATGCGGGCGATCGATTCGTCGGTGCACTCGTCGACCGTGTCGTCGACTTCGCGGCAGAACGCGTACAGCGCCGTGATCGCGCGCCGCCGTTCGGGCGGCAGGAACAGGAAGCTGTAGTAGAAACTGGAGCCGCTCTGGACGGTTTTTTGTTGGCAGTATTCGTCGGGGGACATGGTCAAAAGTACAATGGATGGCGAATCGAAGCCGCTATTCTATAGGCATGCAGGCGGCGCGGGCGGCGCGGCCCGGCTTTTGCCGCAATTTTCAAGGCCTGCGCATCCGCAGCGCGCGCCAGCCAAGCACCAGCCAGTCAACTGCGCCCAGCGTTGGCCGGCGCGCGAAGACGTCGTAATCGACCCGTTCGATCGCTTCCAGAATGCGCAGGCCGCCTTGCACCACCAGCCGCAGTTCCCAGCCGATCCGCCCGGGCAGGCGCAGCGCCAGCGGCGCCCCTTGCTGCAGCAGCGCGCGGGCGCGCGCCACCTCGTGCGCCATCAGCGCGCGCCAGCGGGCGTCGGCCGGATCGAACGGGACCTGGTCGAGCCAGGCGGGCGCCACGCCGAAACGGCTCAAATCCTCGAGCGGCACGTAAATACGGTCTTTTTTGCGGTCGACGGCGACGTCCTGCAGGAAGTTGATCAACTGGAGGGCCGAGCAGATGGCGTCGGAATCGCGCACATTGGCGGCGTCAGAGGCGCCGTACAAGGACAGCATCAGGAACCCCACCGGATTGGCCGAGCGCCGGCAATAGTCGAGCAGGCAGGCAAAATCCGGGTAGCGCGTGACGACGACGTCCTGCCTGAATGCCGATAGCAGGTCGCAAAACGGCTGCAACGGCAAGCCGTACTCGTTGATGATGGCCGCCAGGCGCTGGAACATCGGTTCAACTGGCTGCTCGCCGCGGCCGATGGCGGCAAGCGCCTGTTCATAACGCTCGAGGGCGGCGAGCCGTTCGCCCGGTGCGGCGTCGCCCTCATCGGCGATGTCGTCGGCGCTGCGGGCGAACGCATAGATCGCCTCGACGGCCGGCACCAGCTTTCTCGGCAACAGGAAGGACGCAACAGGGAAGTTTTCGTAATGGTCGACGGGCATGAAGATCGATGGACTGGTGAGCGGGGGGGGGCAGAACGGATCAGCCTGGATGTCAGGGTTGCAATTTGCAGCCAGCATAATAAATGAAAACAGCGGCTGCGCCTGATTGCGCGGCGGCAGGATCGGGTTTTTGTCGGAGCGGAGCGCGGCGAATGAAAAAAGCCCTGTCGTGTCAGAAAATCCAGTAAGATAGCGGGTTGCAGTGGAGCTTAAACAAGGCAATGCGAAGGCAGTGCGGGGCGGCCGGTTTTATCGTCGGGCGCCCTTAGTTTTTTCCGGCGGCTGGCAAAGACCGGCCGACCAGGTGCATCCGGTGTGATCCGGCTGCGATCCCGCGAGGATGGCGAAATTGGTAGACGCACCAGGTTTAGGTCCTGACGCCAGCAATGGTGTGGGGGTTCGAGTCCCCCTCCTCGCACCACGAATATATTGACACTTTATATATTGACACTTTTTTTGGACGATTTTTACAATGGCAACTGCAGTCGAAACCCTGGGTAAACTCGAGCGTCGCATGACGATCTCTTTTCCGCTGGCCGACGTCCGTACGGAAGTTGAAAAGCGCTTGAAACAGCAGGCCAAAACGGCCAAGGCGCCTGGCTTCCGTCCGGGCAAGGTTCCCTTGAAGATGGTCGCGGCGCAATACGGCTACCAGATCGAATCGGACGTCCTGAATGACAAGGTCGGCCGCGCCTTCAGCGCAGCCGCCAACGAAAACCTGTTGCGGGTTGCCGGTTCACCGAAAATCGACGCCAGGGACGACAGCCCTGAAGGCGTGCTGGCGTTCGACGCCACGTTCGAAGTCTACCCGGAAGTGGCCGTGGGCGATCTTGGCGCGGTGGAAATCGAAACCGTCGAGGCCGACGTCTCGGACGCCGAAATCGACAAAACCATCGACATCCTGCGCAAGCAGCGCGTGCACTACCACACCAAGGGTGAAGCAGGCGAGCACGGCGACGGCGGCGAGCCGATTGCGGCCAGCGGCGACCGCGTGACGGTCGACTTCGTCGGCATGATCGGTGGCGTCGAATTTCCGGGCGGCAAAGCCGACGGCTACGCTTTCGTGCTCGGCGAAGGCCGCATGCTACCCGAGTTCGAAGCTGCCACCACCGGCCTTGCGGTCGGCGCGTCGAAAGCGTTCGACCTGGCGTTCCCCGAGGACTACCATGGCAAGGACATGGCCGGCAAAACCGCCCAGTTCACCATCACCTTGACACAACTTGAGTGGGCGCACCTGCCTGCGGTCGATGCCGAATTTGCCAAGTCACTGGGAATCGAAGACGGCGACGCTGAAAAAATGCGCGCCGACATCAAGGTCAACCTCGAGCGCGAAGTTGCCGGCCGCGTCAAGGCGCGCAACAAGGAAGCCGTGATGGACGCCCTGGTCAAGGTCACCGACATGGACGTGCCGAAAGTGATGATCGCCCAGGATTCCGAGCGCCTGGCCGAAATGACGCGCCGCGACATGACCCAGCGCGGCATGGATGTGACGAACATGCCATTCCCGCAAGAACTGTTCGCCACCAAGGCCGAGCGCCGCGTGCGCCTCGGACTGATTCTGTCGCAACTGGTGTCGGACAACGCGCTGCACGCGACCCAGGAACAGGTCAAGACCCAGATCGAGGACTTCGCCCAGAGCTACGAAGATCCGAGGGAAGTGATGAAGTATTATTACAGCGACCGTCAGCGCCTGGCCGAGGTCGAAGCCCTTGTTTTAGAAGAAAACGTCGTCAACTATGTGCTCGGTAAGGCGAAAGTGACCGCGAAAGCAGTTGCCTTCGACGAATTGATGGGAAGTAACGCACAAGCTTAATTTCTTAAGCTCCAGTCAGATAACGAGGAAAGAAGACAGCCATGAACCATAATCCGGCATTGGACACACAAGCACTCGGCCTGGTGCCGATGGTGGTCGAGCAAAGCGGCCGCGGCGAACGCGCCTACGACATCTACTCGCGCCTGCTCAAGGAGCGCGTGATTTTTATGGTTGGCCCGGTCAATGACCAGATGGCCAACCTGATCGTCGCCCAGTTGCTGTTCCTGGAGAGCGAAAATCCGGACAAGGATATTTCGCTCTACATCAACTCGCCCGGCGGCTCGGTATCGGCCGGCCTGGCGATCTTCGACACGATGAACTTCATCAAGCCGGACGTGTCGACGCTGTGCACCGGCATGGCTGCCTCGATGGGCGCGTTCCTGCTGGCGGCCGGCGCCAAGGGCAAGCGGTTCTCGCTGCCGAACTCGCGCATCATGATTCACCAGCCATCCGGCGGCTCGCAAGGCCAGGCGTCGGACATTGAAATCCAGGCCAAGGAAATCTTGTACCTGCGCGAGCGGCTCAACAAGATCCTGGCCGACGCCACCGGCAAGACGATCGAGCAGATCCACAAGGACACGGACCGCGACCGTTTCATGTCCGGTGACGAAGCTGCCGACTACGGCCTGATCGACAAAGTGTTGACCAGCCGGGCTTGATGCCTGGACAAGGCAATTGCTGGAAAACGCCCGGGCGCCACAACGTTCGGGCGTTTCTTTTTTATTTCGGGTAGCATAGCAGTGACCGGCGCCTTGTTGCGCACCCTGAATATGCTCCGAACATGCGTTAACTTCATAGCAATCAAATAGAAACCTGCCCCATGTCAGACAAAAAATCCTCCAGCGGCGAAAAACTCCTGTACTGCTCGTTCTGCGGCAAGAGCCAGCACGAGGTCAAGAAACTGATCGCCGGACCTTCCGTGTTCATCTGCGATGAATGCATTGACTTGTGCAACGACATCATCCGCGACGAGACCTCGAACGTCGAGACGGTGACCGGCGGCGCCAAGTCGGATTTGCCGACCCCGCAAGAAATCGCCGGCCTGCTCGACCAGTACGTGATCGGCCAGCAGACCGCCAAGCGCATCCTGTCGGTGGCGGTGTACAACCACTACAAGCGCCTCAAGCACCTCGGCAAGAAAGACGACGTCGAACTGGCCAAAAGCAACATTTTGCTGGTCGGGCCGACCGGTTCGGGCAAGACCTTGCTGGCGCAAACGTTGGCGCGCATGCTCAACGTGCCGTTCGTGATCGCCGACGCCACCACCCTGACCGAAGCGGGCTATGTTGGCGAGGACGTCGAGAACATCATCCAGAAGCTGCTGCAAAGCTGCAACTACGAAGTTGAAAAAGCCCAGCGCGGCATCGTCTACATCGACGAGATCGACAAGATCTCGCGCAAGTCGGACAATCCGTCCATTACCCGTGACGTTTCGGGTGAGGGCGTGCAGCAAGCCTTGCTCAAGCTGATCGAGGGCACCATGGCGTCGGTGCCGCCGCAGGGCGGGCGCAAGCATCCGAACCAGGACTTCGTGCAGATCGACACCACCAACATCATGTTCATCTGCGGCGGCGCTTTCGACGGCCTCGTCAAAATCATCCAGAACCGCTCGGAGAAGAGCAGCATCGGCTTCTCGGCCAACGTCAAGAGCCAGGCCCAGCGCGCCAGCAGCGAAATTTTGCTCGAAGCCGAGCCGGAAGACCTGATCAAGTTCGGCCTGATTCCTGAACTTGTCGGCCGTCTGCCGGTCGTCGCCACCTTGAGCGAACTGACCGAAGACGCGCTGATCCAGATTCTGGTGGAGCCGAAAAATGCGCTGATCAAGCAGTATTCGAAGTTGCTGGAAATGGAGGGCGCGGAACTTGAAATCCGTCCCGCCGCGATGCATGCAATTGCAAAGAAAGCACTGGCGCGCAAGACCGGCGCGCGTGGCTTGCGCTCGATCCTGGAACACGCTTTACTCGATGTCATGTACGAATTGCCGAATCAGCAAAATGTCATCAAGGTCGTGATTGATGAAAATACGATCACGAATGGCGCCAAACCGCTGCTGATTTACGGCGAAACCGCCAAGGCATCCGGCGAAAATTGAAAATTAGCCGCACGGATACAACGAAATAGGCTGCGCCCCTTAATTCTTGGCGGTACAATTTATCTCAATAAAAGAAGCAGGCTTCAATCGAAAAGCCACTCGCGGCATCCGCCGCGCGGTGGCTTTTTTATTTGAAGTCTTGCGCATCTTTTTGACCATGCCGGTAATACTCGTAGCAATTTGATTATTTTATCAAATCACAAGGCAAAGTATTTTTTGCCGACCGGCCTTGTTTTCAGGCAGCGCGTGCCAACATCGTATTCACGCTTTCTATAAGGTATGCCATGACAACTTCCAAATTAACCGAGCAAACGACGTTGCCGTTACTGCCGTTGCGCGACGTGGTCGTCTTTCCGCATATGGTAATACCCCTGTTTGTCGGACGTCCCAAATCGATCAAGGCACTCGAGGCCGCGATGGAGCAGGGCAAGAGCATCATGCTGGCCGCCCAGAAAGCGGCCGCCAAGGACGAGCCGTCGGCATCCGACATCTACGAGATCGGCTGCGTCGCCAACATCCTGCAGATGCTGAAACTGCCGGACGGCACGGTGAAGGTGCTGGTTGAAGGCGCCCAGCGCGCGCGCATCAACCACATCAACGATTCGTCGGCCCACTTCATCGCCGACCTGACCCCGATCGATTCGGAAACCGGCGACGATTCCGAAGTCGAGGCGATGCGCCGCGCCATCGTCCAGCAGTTCGACCAGTACGTCAAACTGAACAAGAAGATTCCGCCCGAGATCCTGGCCTCGCTGGCCGGCATCGACGACGCCGGCCGCCTGGCCGACACGGTTGCCGCCCACCTGCCGCTCAAACTCGAGCAGAAGCAGGTGATCCTCGAAATTTTCAACGTCGCCAAGCGCCTCGAGCACCTGCTCGGCCAGCTTGAAGGCGAACTCGACATCCTGCAGGTTGAAAAGCGCATCCGCGGCCGCGTCAAGCGCCAGATGGAAAAATCGCAGCGCGAGTACTACCTCAACGAACAGGTCAAGGCCATCCAGAAGGAACTCGGCGAAGGCGAAGACGGCGCCGACATCGACGAACTCGAGAAAAAAGTGATCGCCGCCAAGATGCCGAAAGAGGCGCTCGACAAAGCAACCAACGAACTGAAGAAATTGAAGCTGATGTCGCCGATGTCGGCCGAAGCGACGGTCGTGCGCAACTACATCGACACCCTGGTGAGCCTGCCGTGGAAGAAAAAATCGAAGGTCAACAACGACCTGGCGAACGCGGAAAAAGTGCTCGACGGCGACCACTTCGGCCTTGACAAGGTCAAGGAACGCATCATGGAGTACCTTGCGGTCCAGCAACGCGTCGACAAGCTGAAAGCGCCGATCCTGTGCTTCGTCGGCCCTCCCGGCGTCGGCAAGACCTCGCTCGGCCAGTCGATCGCGCGCGCCACCAACCGCAAATTCGTGCGGATGGCGTTGGGCGGCGTGCGTGACGAAGCCGAGATCCGCGGCCACCGCCGCACCTACATCGGCTCGATGCCGGGCAAGGTGCTGCAGTCGCTGGCGAAAGTCGGCGTGCGCAACCCGCTGTTCCTGCTCGACGAGATCGACAAGATGGGTGCAGACTTCCGCGGCGATCCATCGTCGGCGCTGCTCGAAGTGCTCGATCCGGAACAGAACCACACGTTTTCGGACCACTACATCGAAGTCGATTTTGACTTGTCGGACGTGATGTTCGTGGCAACGTCGAACTCGTACAACATCCCGCCGGCGCTGCTCGACCGGATGGAAGTGATCCGCCTGTCCGGTTACACCGAAGACGAAAAAACCAGCATCGCGCAGCGCTACCTGCTGCCCAAGCAGATCAAGGCCAACGGCTTGAAGGAAGACGAGATCAACGTCGCCGAATCGGCGTTGCGCGACATCATCCGCTACTACACGCGGGAAGCCGGCGTGCGTTCGCTCGAGCGTGAAGTGTCGAAGATCTGTCGCAAGGTCGTCAAGATGCTGCTGCTTAAAAAGTCGGATAAAAAAGTTCTTATCTCCAACAAGAACCTCGACAAGTTCCTCGGCGTGCGGCGCTATGATTTCGGCGTCGCCGAAAAGGAAAACCAGGTCGGCCAGGTGGTCGGCCTGGCCTGGACCGAAGTGGGCGGCGACCTGCTGACGATCGAAGCGGTGCAGATGCCTGGCAAAGGCGTGGTGGTGCGCACCGGCACTTTGGGCGACGTGATGAAGGAGTCGATCGAAGCGGCGCGCACGGTGGTGCGTTCGCGTGCCAACCGCCTCGGCATCCGCAACGACGTGTTCGAAAAGTCCGACATCCACATCCACGTGCCGGAAGGGGCGACGCCAAAGGATGGTCCATCGGCCGGCGCGGCAATGACGGTGGCGCTGGTGTCGGTGTTTACCGGCATTCCGGTGCGCGCCGACGTGGCGATGACGGGCGAAATCACGCTGCGCGGCGAAGTGCTGCCGATTGGCGGCCTGAAGGAAAAGCTGCTGGCAGCGCACCGCGGCGGCATCAAGACGGTCCTGATCCCCGAACAGAACGTCAAGGACCTCGCCGAGATTCCTGACAACGTCAAGAACAAGCTCGAAATCGTTCCGGTACGCTGGATCGACAAGGTGCTTGAAATCGCACTGGAGCGCCATCCGGTGCCGTTGGTGGAAACAGTGGTGGCGGCGCCGGCGCCTGCCGTGCCCGCAACGGCGCAGGCAGACGGGCAGGTCGAGGTCGTCAAGCACTAGGGACGGCACGACGCAGCGCTTCCAGGACCGGGACTGGGCCGGGATGGGAGCGCGTTCAATATTTCGCTGCAAAAAAACAGGCGCCTCGATAGCGCCTGTTTTTTTGCCCGGCGCACACGGGCAATGCCGAGATCGCTCTTGACACAAGGGGACGGCGGCTTGTTTAATACGGCCTGCGGATTTTCTGCGCCGCGCTGGCCAGAGCGCAATACCATTGATGACGCAGTATCGCGGCATTACACCAAGTGACGGGGAAACGAGTGAACAAAACAGAACTGATCGAAGAAATCGCGAAGTCGGCGGACATTACCAAGGCCTCCGCCACGCGCGCCCTCGATGCCATGATGGAAGCGGTCACCACCAGCCTGAAAAACAATGACAGCGTGACCCTGGTCGGCTTTGGCACCTTCACCGTCGGCGAGCGCGCCGCGCGCACCGGCCGCAACCCGCGCACCAACGAAGCGATTGTGATCGCGGCGGCAAAAGTGCCGAAATTTAAAGCTGGCAAAGCGCTCAAAGATGCAGTAAACTAATTGCCTTCGATGAGGTGACAATCATCGGAACTGATCGGCTTTTTGGCCGAGCAGGCAGTACAGCGTATTTTCGGGAGTGGTAGTTCAGTTGGTTAGAATGCCGGCCTGTCACGTCGGAGGTCGCGGGTTCGAGTCCCGTCCGCTCCGCCAGAAAATACACAACATCAAGGAGTGGTAGTTCAGTTGGTTAGAATGCCGGCCTGTCACGTCGGAGGTCGCGGGTTCGAGTCCCGTCCGCTCCGCCAGCATAAAAAAAAGAAAAGGCGAACTTGCGTTCGCCTTTTTTTATATGTAAAAATACAATCGTATTCTCTCAAATCGAATTGGCTGACCAATGTTTGAATTTATTCGTACCCACAAGCGCCTGATGCAGATTTTCCTGATGTTGCTGATCGTGCCATCGTTCGTCCTGGTCGGCGTCAGCAGCTACGATAACAAGGGTGACAACGCCAACGCGGTCGCCAACGTCGACGGTCAGAAAATCACCCAGCAGGAATGGGAAGAGGCGCAACGCCAGCAGATGGACCGCTATCGCAAGATGTACGGCGCACAATTCGACCAGAAGATATTCGAGACGCCGGAAGCGAAACAGGCGATCCTCGACAACCTGATCGCCGAGCGCGCGCTGGGCAGCGAAATCGCCCGCAACCACCTGACGATCACCGACGCCACGCTGGCCAAGGTCTACGCCGAGCAGTTCCAGGGCGACGTCAACCAGTACAAGGCCACCGCGGCGTCGATGGGTCTGACCACCACCGGCCTCGATGCACGCGTGCGGCGCGACATGGCGATGCAGCAGTTGAGCGGCTCGGTCCAATCGACCGCGTTTGCGCCGCGCACCGTCGCCACCCGCCTGTCGGACATCAACGATCAGGAACGCGAAGTGCAGGAACTGCTGTTCCCGGTCGCCGATTTCGTCGCGCAGGTGAAGGTCACCGACGCGATGGTCAAGGCGTATTACGACAAGAACGCGGCGCTGTTTTCGATCCCGGAGCAGATCAAGGTCGAATACGTGGTGTTTACGCCCGAGATGGTCGAGAGCCAGGTCAGCGTGACGGACGTCGAGATCGCCGATTTCTATGGCAAGAACACCGCGCGTTTCACGACACCGGAGCAGCGCAGCGCCAGCCATATCCTGATCAACGCCAAGAAAGACGCGCCGGCAGCTGAAAAAACGGCGGCCCGCGCGAAGGCCGAAGCGATCCTGGCGCAACTGCGTAAAAATCCGGCCGAGTTCGCCGCAATTGCAAAGGCGCAGTCGCAAGACCCTGGGTCGGCCGAACTCGGGGGCGACCTCGGCGTCGTCGAGAAGGGCGGTTTCGTCAAGCCGGTGGAAGAAGCGATCTACAGCCTCAAGCAAGGCGACATCAGCGGCGTGGTGGAGTCGGAATACGGCTTTCACGTCCTCACCGTCACCGCCCTCAAGCCGGCCAGCACCAAGACGGCCGACCAGGCCAGGGAAGAAATCGCCGCCGAGCTGAAGAAACAGAAAATGTCGAAGAAATATTCCGAACTTGCCGAGGCGTTCAGCAACACCTTGTACGAGCAGTCGGACAGCTTGAAGCCTGCCGCCGACAAGCTGAAACTGCAGGTTCAGACGATCGACAGCCTGACCCGCAAGCCGGCCCCGGCACTGGCCGCCGCGCCGTACAACAACCCGAAGTTCCTGGCGGCGCTGTTTTCCGATGATTCGCTCAAGAACAAACGCAACACGGAAGCGGTGCAAGCCGGACCGAACACCCTGATCGCCGGCCGCGTGGTCGAATTCCGTCCGGCTTCCAAGCGTCCCCTGCTTGAGGTCGATACCGTGATCCGCCAGCGCGTAACGCTCGAAGAGGCAGCCAGGCTGGCCGCCAAGGCGGGCGAAGCGAAAATCGCCGCCGCCAGGGCGTCGGGCGACGCCGCCGGCTTCGGCGCCGCAAAAATGGCGTCGCGCATCAAGCAGCCACCGTTCGATCCGGCTGCCGTGTTGGCCGTGTTGAAGGCGGACGTCAGCAAGCTGCCGGCCTACGTTGGCGTCGAACTGCCGGGCCAGGGCTACGGCGTGTACCGCATCAACAAGGTAACGCAGGCGCAAGCGCCGGATGCGGCGCGGCGCAAGTCGGAGCTCGACCAGATCGCCGACGCGCTCGGCCAGCAGGACATGTACGGCTTCATCCAGGCAGTCAAGCAGAAGGCCAAGGTCAAGCTGCTGACCAAGCCGGCGGTGCAGGGAACGGCCCAGTAACTGCGCTGCAAGCCAGCCGCAGGACCCAGAGAACGTGAAACGACCCGGCCGCGCAAGCAGACCGGGTCTTTTTTTGTTTTCCATGTCCATGTCCATGTCCATGTCTTGGCGCCAGCACGCGCGACGAGGCGGCAAGGTCCGTCGTCAAGTTCGATTACCGGCTCGGCGAAAACGGTGTGGCGCTCGCCGTTTCGACGTTCGAACTGCGCCCCGACGAGTTCTGTGCGACCGACACGACACTACACTCGACTGCACACTGATGGCGGTGGCGAGCACGGCGAAGGAAGGCGCCGCGCTGGCCTGTTTCGGCTGGAACCGGCTGATTGGCACCGAGGGAAAAATTCTGAAAGGGTATCCGCTCAACATCATCCAGCGCCCTGAAGGCAACTACAAGCAAATCGTCCTGGGCGGCAACGAGGTGCTCGAGTTGTCGAATCAGGCGTGGCCGCGCAGGATGTGCGCCGCCTCGACCATGTTTCTCAGCGCCGGCAACACCTCCTTCCACGTGCGCGTTTTCAGGCCGCAGTCCGGATTGACCCACAGCCGTTCGCCTGGCACGCGCTGCGCTGCCTTGCGCATCAGCTCGACCATGTGTTCCAGGCTTGGAATATTCGGCGAGTGGATGTCGTACACGCCGGGTCCGATCGCGTTCGGATAGGCAAAATCGTCGAAGGCGTCGAGCAGTTCCATGCTCGAGCGCGCGGTTTCGATCGTGATCACGTCGGCGTCCATGGCGGCAATCGCGGCGATGATGTCGTTGAACTCCGAGCAACACATGTGGGTGTGGATCTGGGTTTCGTCGCGTACGCCATTGGCGGCAATGCGGAACGATTCGACCGCCCAGGCCAGGTAAGCGGCCCACTGCGCGCGGCGCAAGGGCAAGCCCTCGCGCAACGCCGCCTCGTCGATCTGGATGATGGCGACGCCTGCGTGCTCGAGGTCGAGCACCTCGGCGCGGATCGCCAGCGCCAACTGCAGGCACGAGCGCGCGCGCGGCTGGTCGTCGCGCACGAACGACCAGTTCAGCATCGTCACCGGCCTGGTCAGCATGGCTTTCATCGGCTTGTCGGTGAGCGACTGCGCGTAGCCGGTCCACTCGAGCGTCATCGCGGCAGGGCGCCTGACGTCGCCGAACAGGATTGGCGGCTTGACGCAGCGCGAGCCATACGACTGCACCCAGCCGAACCGGCTGAAGGCGTAACCGTCGAGCTGTTCGCCGAAATACTCGACCATGTCGTTGCGTTCGGCCTCGCCGTGCACAAAAACATCCAGGCCGAGCGTTTCCTGCGCCCGCACGCAAGCGGCGATTTCTTCGCGCATCAGGGCACCGTACGCCGCGCCATCGAGTTCGCCGCGGCGAAACCGGCTCCTGGCCTGGCGGATGTCGGCGGTCTGGGGAAAGGAGCCGATGGTGGTGGTGGGGAAGGGCGGCAGTTTCAGCAGGGCAGACTGTTTCAGCGCGCGCACCTCGTAGCTGCTGGTGCGCACACCGTCGGCGGCATTGACGCCGGCGAGCGCGGCCAAGACCTCCGGATTGTGGACCCGCCGGGAGGCGCGCCGTTGCGCCAGCGCGGCATGGTTTGCCACCAGCGTTTCCTGGACCGACGAGCGACCGTTGTTCAGCGCCTGCGCCAGCGTCTTCAGTTCGGCCAGCTTTTGCAATGCGAAGGCAAGCCAGGAGCGGATTTCGCTGTCGAGCTCTATTTCGCTGTCGAGGTCGACCGGCACGTGCAGCAGCGAGCACGACGGCGCAATCCACAGCCGCTCTTGCAAGCGCCGGTGCGCGGGCTCGAGCCATTCGAGCGTCGCATGCAGGTCGGTCTTCCAGATATTGCGGCCATTGATGACGCCCAGCGACAGGATTTTGTCGGCCGGCAGTTGGCGGATCACGTGCTCGACTTCGGCGCGTCCGCTCACGGCATCAAGGTGAAGTCCCTGCACCGGCAAGCCGCACGCCAGCTCGAGGTTGTCTTCCAGCGGGCCGAAATAGGTCGTCAGAAGGAGCTTGATGGTGTTGGTTTCCAGCGCCGCGTAGGCAGTGCGGAAGGCCGCCTGCCAGGCGGGCGCCAGCTCGGTGACCAGCACCGGCTCGTCGATCTGCACCCATTCGACGCCTTCGGCAGCCAGGCGCTCGAACAGCGCCGCATAGACCGGCAACAGGCGCGGCAACAGTGCCAGCTTGTCGCTGTCGTCCAGCGCCTTGCCCAGCCACAGGTACGTCAGCGGGCCGATGATCACCGGCTTGGCGCGCACGCCCGTTGCGCGGGCCTGTTCAAGCTGCGCCAGCAGGACCGAGGCGTCGAGGGAAAATGCGCTGTCAACGGCAAACTCGGGGACGATGTAGTGGTAATTGGTATCGAACCACTTGGTCATTTCGCCGGCGTGGACTCCGCCGCAGGCGCCGTCGTGGGCCGAGCGGCCGCGGGCAAGCCGGAAATATTGGTCCAGCGAGCGATCGGATGAAGGATCGGCTGAGCGGCAGGCTGAATTTCCCGCATGACTGAGCGCGCGCGCCGGGACGTTGCCCAGCATGAAGCTCATGTCGAGCACCTGGTCGTAGAACGAAAAGTCGCCGACCGGCGCCCAGTCCAGGCTTGCCTGGACGCCCCAGTGCTGCTGGCGCAACTGCGACCCCACGCCTTCCAGTTCTTGCTGCGAAGCGAGACCTTGCCAGTGGCGTTCGAGAGCAAGCTTGAGCTCGCGGTTGGTGCCGATGCGGGGAAATCCCAGATTGTGTGTTGTGACCATGATGTATGCCGGTTGTTGAGAACAGCCGCCATCATAGTGCCCGAAGATCAATGAATAATAATGGTATTATTTCATTTACCCATTACATTTATTCATGCACAGGCGGGAGACTTGATGCTGGAACGTTTTCATTTGATGCTGATTCGCGAAGTCGAGCGCCAGGGCTCGATCACCGCTGCTGCCGAGGTGCTGTGCCTGACCCAGTCGGCGCTCAGCCATACCGTCAAAAAAATCGAGCAACACCTGGGCACGCCGATCTGGAGCCGGGAAGGGCGCAAGCTGTATCTGACCGAGGCCGGCCGCTACCTGCTGCAGCTGGCAAACCGGCTGCTGCCCCAACTCGAACACGCCGAAAACGTCATGCGCCAATATGCGGCGGGCGAGCGCGGCAGCCTGCGCATCGGCATGGAGTGCCATCCTTGCTACCAGTGGCTGCTCAAGGTGGTGGCGCCGTACCTGGCGGCGTGGCCGGACGTCGACGTCGACGTCAAGCAGAAATTCCAGTTCGGCGGCATCCAGGCCTTGCTTGGCCACGAAGTGGACATGCTGGTGACGCCCGATCCGCTCCATCGCCCCGGCCTACACTACGTGCCGGTGTTTAACTACGAGCAGGTGCTGGTGGTGGCCAGAACCCACCCGCTTGCGGCAGCGCCCCATGTCACGCCGGATCAACTGTGCGGCGAGACCCTGATTACCTATCCGGTCGACATCGAGCGGCTCGATATCTACAGCCAGTTCCTGCTGCCGGCGGGTTGCCAGCCCCGGCGCCACAAGACGATCGAAACCACCGACATCATGTTGCAGATGGTGGCCAGCGGGCGCGGCGTGGCGGCCTTGCCGCGGTGGCTGGCCGAGGAATACGCGATGAATCTGGCCATCAGCGTGGTGCGAATAGGGCGCAACGGCATCGCCAAGCAGATTTTTCTAGGGCTGCGCGAGAACGATACCGGGATTGGCTACCTGAAGGCGTTTGTCGATCTGGCGCGCCAGACGGATTGATCCGACTGGTTCACCTGATCGCCCTGATTCAACTGATCCAATTGATCCAATCGATTGCGCTGCCAGCGAAATCCCGTCGCATGAGGCGCAAGCAGCCAGCGCCGCCGACGGTCGTAACAGATGAGTGACGGGGAGGGGACACGGCTGCATACACGGTGCACCCAGCGTGCGCTCACTGGGTCTGGTGTGGTCTGGTCTAATGTGGTCTGACGCCGCGGCGCGATCAACCGCAAGTACGCTAACTCGACATTACCAACTATATTGTCGAGTTTAAAATCCTTATTGTCAGAGGTGGTAGACTGTACGTTAATACAGTATATTGAGTCCCCCCATGCACAAATTCGCGCCGATCGACCTCACACCGTCACTATCGAACACCGCAAAGACGAGCGCACGTGCGCGCCCGGACATCGGCATTTTCCGCCCGGTTGCCGACGACGCCATCACCGACGCCGCCACCGACAGCGAAATAGCGCGCGAATTCATCGAGCACGGCGAATTGAGCGCCAAGTCGATCGCCAATACGCAAAAAGAGCTGTATCGCTTCCTGACTTGGTGTCGGGAGGAAGCCGGGAGATCGTTCCACCAGTTGAGCGTGGCCGACCTGAATACCTACAAGGACTTCCTCAAAAGCCCGCCACCTGGCTGGATATCGACCACCAAGTGGCCGCGCAGCGATCCGCGCTATCGGCCGTTCACGGGGCCGCTGTCCGATGCCAGCCGGCGCCAGGCAATGATCGCCGTCAAAGGGCTGCTGGCTTTCGCCGAACAGACCGGCTACCTGCGGCGCAACCCGGCCCGGCTGGTCAAGAACGTCAGGGCGCAAGATGCAAGCCGCATCACGCGTTATCTGACGCCGCAGGCAATCGCTTTGGCGCTGGCGACGGTGACCAAGCGCGACGCCGCCACGCCGGCCGCGCTCAGGCAGCGTGAACGCGATCGCTTCCTCTTGGTGGCCTTCGCGCATACCGGCGCCCGCCTGAACGAAATCGTCGGTGCCAACATGGGCGCGATCTACACCGAGGACGCCGGCCGCTGGTGGCTTGATGTCATGGGTAAGGGAAACAAACCACGCCGTTTGCCGGTACCGCCGGAAATGCTGGCAGCCTTTCGCCACTACCGCCAAGCCTTCGGCCTGCTGCCGCAGACCAGCCGTGGCGACACCACGCCGCTCGTGCTTTCCAGCCGCAGCCGCGCGCTTGCGCGCATCACCGACGAAGCCGCTTCGGAAGCGCTGAAGGCCGTGTTTGGCGCCGCCGGCCTGGCTGCCGCCGCTATCGGCGACAGCGATACCGCAGCCGTCCTGCGGGACGCGTCGACGCACTGGCTGCGCCACAGCATGCTGACCAATCACGCCAACAATGGCGTCCAGCTGAAAACGCTGCAGGACACGGCTGGCCACGCCAATATTGCGACGACGGCCGCATATCTGCACAAAACCGATCACCAGCGGCACGACGAAATCATCGCTTCAGTAAACGGCAAGGGCGTCTTGTAAAAGACTGAAAAGTTGGCGGGATCCGCAGTCGGCAGACCGGTGGATCGGCCGACTGCGAGCATTGACGACAACGCGCCAGCACCACCGTCTGCAAGCACTGGGACGCAGCAATACATCGCTTCTATTTTACATAATATAAATTATGCGAAGTTTTACATTGACAGTCGGCATGAGACGGTTAAAGCCGGTTCTGTCGACATGCTCTGCAGTCGCACTCGCTCTCCCTCAACGGGTTTTCCGCAATGACGGCAAGCGCGTCCCGGTCACGGTCGACCACCTCCACAAAACCGTCGCCAGCCGGCAATGCCATCAATGTCACGGATCAACTTTGTCTGGCCATCTATTGGCATTACGAAACATTATGGCGATCTCTGTGGACCGTGACCCGAATCAACGCGCATCTCATCCGGCGCACCGATAATAAAGTTGATTTTTTAATATTTTCTTTGAGGCTACAAAGTTAATACCAAAGGTAAATACATTTCTAATTATAAATAGATTCTTTAGACCGAAAATCAATTGGAGCATTTTAATCAAGTAGACCTTTTTTCAAACGATCCGTCATGACGACGCCCTCCTCTAAAGCCGGCGTTGCTGGAATCGGATTTGAAATACCGGCAGGGCCGATGCTGAACATCATGGCATGTCGGAGTTAGCAACGAGCACACGCCGGCCGTGGCGACACGACCGGGCCACTTTCTGTCTTGAAAAGGCACTCACATGCGCGACCTGAATACAAACGAACACCTGACCGGGCTTATTTCAAAGTTGGAGAGCCGCACCGCCGTCATTGGCATCGTTGGCCTCGGTTATGTCGGCTTGCCGCTGATGCTGCGCTACGCTGCAGTCGGCTTCAAGGTCCTCGGCTTCGACATCGATGCCGCCAAGGTCGACAAGCTGAACGTCGGCCGCAGCTATATTGCACATATCCCGAGCAGGCAGATCGAAAAAGCGCTGGCAGACGGCTTTGAAGCGAGTACCGATTTCACCCGCGTCGCCGAGGCTGACGCGCTGATCATCTGCGTGCCGACCCCGCTCAATGCTTACCGCGAGCCGGACCTGAGTTATGTGCTGGGCACGACGGAAGCGTTGCTGCCGTACGTGCGTCCCGGGCAGATTGTCTCGCTCGAGAGCACTACGTATCCTGGCACCACCGAGGAAGAACTGCAGCCGCGCATCGAGTCGCGCGGCCTGACGATCGGGCAGGACGTGTTTCTGGTGTTCTCGCCGGAACGCGAAGATCCCGGCAATCCCGACTTCGACACGCGCAGCATCCCCAAAGTGTGCGGTGGCGTCACACCGGCTTGCCTGAGCGCTGGCATCGCACTGTACAGCCCGGCGATTGATAAGGTAGTGCCGGTTAGTTCGACTCGTGCCGCCGAGCTGACCAAGTTGCTCGAGAACATTCACCGCGCCGTCAATATCGGCTTGGTCAACGAGATGAAGATCATCGCCGACAAGATGGAGATCGACATCCACGAAGTCATCCGCGCCGCCGCCACCAAGCCGTTCGGCTTTACTGCGTACTACCCCGGTCCGGGGCTGGGCGGACACTGCATCCCGATCGATCCGTTTTACCTGACCTGGAAGGCGCGCCAGTTCGGCCTGCATACCCGTTTCATCGAACTGGCTGGCGAAATCAACAGCGACATGCCGCATTGGGTGATCGGCAAACTGACCGACGCGCTCAACCAGCGTTGCCACTCGATCAAGGGCAGCCGTGTGCTGGTGCTGGGAATTGCTTACAAAAAAGATGTCGAGGACATGCGCGAGTCGCCCTCGGTTGAACTGATGGAAATTTTGCGCGACAAGGGCGCCGAGGTCGACTATTCGGACCCACATGTGCCGGTCTTTCCGACCATGCGCGAACATCATTTTGACCTCTCGAGCGTGGCGCTGACTGCAGCAACCATCGCTTCGTACGACGTGATTCTGCTGGCGACCAACCACACAGCGTTCGATTACGATCTCATCCAGAAGAATGCACGCCTGATCGTCGACACGCGCGGGGTCTATCTCACGCCGCTGCCGAATATCGTCAAGGCCTGATCAAGCAGGCCAAAAAGGAATCACATGCACCACTGCCCTGCCCCACCGCTGCGGCCGACACGCCCGGTTGCGCAATGACGACGACCGCAGCTGTTCTGGCGTAAAACGAGCAGTGGGTAATCAGGCGTTCGTGTTGTAAGCTGTATTTTCGAATAACGCAATGGCATTCGATGGTTGCGTCAGTCTTGCTTTTTTATGCAAACTGACGCAAAAAAAAGGGGCGTCTGTATCGATGCCCCCTGCGCGATGTATATGCCGATTTTTGCTTGAAACCACAACTTGCATGATGGCTGGACGGCTTACGTTACCTCCATACGGCATCAACCCAGGCGAGCGCATGCACTCGCCCGACTGATTCAGCCCTTGGCAGTTGTTTAAGAGAGCGTTAGATAATTAAATAACACTTACCTTACTCATCGCCCAAGGTTTCCGTCCGACCAATTTTCCAAGGGCGATGTAACAGCCCGTGAGCCATGCGAATCCTTCGCATGAGCTGAT
>Ga0326734_1000048_pt1 | contig 41743 bp, 67 predicted proteins | sample 15_GP2_1315_FD_207944 | JGI IMG/M metagenome (GOLD analysis project Ga0326734, IMG submission 207944) | Glacier ice microbial communities from Ngari, Tibet, China - 15_GP2_131.5 | ecosystem: Environmental > Aquatic > Freshwater > Ice > Glacier | place: China: Ngari, Tibet | collected 2018-07-18 | reverse complement strand
AAAGCCGAAGGCATAAGCATGGCTAAGGTTGAAGTGCCGAACTGTGGCTCTATCGGTGTCATCAAAGACCTGTCATCGTCCGAGATGCCGATTGGCGCATGGACTGACGCTAGCAATGTGCGGTTTTTGGACGGCTATGCATATCAATTCCTCGGGCATGGCGAGGTGTACAACACGCCCACGTTCGCGCCGCAGTACCTAATGCCGGTCAATGTCGCTGGTGCGCGCTACTGGCTGTATGCGACCGCTACGAAGCAGTTTGCAGTGTCGAACGCCACCGGCTCAACGGTGCATACGGACCTGTCTCACCTGACCGCACGCGCAGGCACGGTGAACACATGGTCGGGCTTCGTGTTCGGCGGCATCCCCGTGTTGAACGCTGGCGACGGTAAAGCGCCGATGTTCTGGAATCAGAACCTTGCGACCAAGTTTGTAGACCTGACCGCATGGCCGGTGAACACGTCGGCCAAGGTGCTGCGCCAGTACAAGAACTTCATGATCGCGCTGAACGTGACCAAGGCGGGCGTTAATTACCCGTTCATGGTCAAGTGGTCGTCGCCTGCTGTTCCTGGCGCACTACCGACAACGTGGGATATCGCGGACCAAAACAACGACGCGGGCGAGTTCGATCTACCGGAAGGCCAAGACCCGATCATTGACGCGCTGGGCCTGAAAAACAGCCTGATGGTCTACAAGGAGTCAGGCACCTACGCGCTTGACTACTCGGGCGGCGTCTTCGTGTTCAACAACCGCAAGGTGTTCGGCATGTCGGGCATCCTCAACATGAACTGCGCCGTGGACCTCGACAGCTTCCATTTCGTCGTGACCGGCTCAGATATCGTGATCCATGACGGTTACACGGCAGCGTCAGTGCTCGACAAGAAAGCGCGCCGGTTCTTCTTCCAAGACCTCGACGTAGCCACCCGTGGGATGACGTACTGCTTCAAAAACCCGTTCCTTAACGAGATTTTCGTTGCCTATCCGAGCATCGGCGCGACAAGCTGCAACAAGGCGCTCGTGTACAACTACGTTGATAAGACGGTGAGCTTTCGCACCCTGCCGAATCTGAATCACGCTGCATACGGCCCGGTTGATAACTCCCTGGGCGGCAACTGGAATCAGGATAGCGATAGCTGGGACAGCGATTTGACCGCATGGAATGGGCCTGACTTCACGCCTGATACCGCCCGCGTGATGATGGCTAGTGCCGATACGCGCCTGTTCCTGCTCGACGCTTCGGCCAGTTTCGACGGCACCCTGCCTAGTTGCTTCATCGAGCGGCGCGGCTTGGCGCTTGCTGGGCGTGACCGCATGACGCTGGTTACCGGCATTCGCCCGAACATCACCGGCAACGTGGGCAGCACCGTCACGGTCAAGATTGGCTATGCAGACGATCCGTATGACGACCCGACATACACGACGATGACCTACACGATTGGCACCACGATCCAGTGTGATTGCTTCGTTTCGGGTCGATACATCGCCGTCTGGATCGGCACCGGAACAGCTTTTCAGTGGAGGCTCGACTCGCACACACTTTTCTACGAAGACGGAGGGGCTTACTAATGCGCGTCACTAATGCAAGCAGCGTCCAATACGTCCCGACCGACCCGCCAGCCGATCCGGCGCAGCTACAGCGCTACCTACGCGACGAGGTGCAGAAGATCGCAGGGGCGATTGCAGCGCTGGCTGCTGGCCACCTCGACAAGAGCACCGTAGCCCCGGCCAAGCCGCGTGACGGCGATATCCGGTACGCAGACGGTGTGAGCTGGAACCCCGGCGCAGGCGCGGGCATTTACTGGTTCAACGGAACCGCATGGGCAAAGCTATGACCACCGACCTGACCACAACCGAACCCGCCGCGAGCGGGTTTTTTGTTGCCGAAAATTCGCCATCGCGTGAACAGGTCTTCGCGCTAGAGCGGCAAATGCGGGAATTGCCTCCGGTCGAAATGCCGGTCACGGACCACTTTTCGCACGGCGTCTACGGGCGTGAACTGTTCATTCCTGCTGGCTCGGTACTGACCGGCCATATCCACAAACACACGAATTTGAACGTCCTGCTTTCCGGGGAAATGTCGGTATCGACCGAAGACGGCATGCAGCGAGTTACCTCCGGCCATGTCGTTGTTTCCCCTCCTGGGACTAAGCGCGTGGCCTATGCGCATACCGACTGCCGCTGGCTGACCGTACACGGCACGCACCAAACCGACATCGAGCAAATCGAGCGCGAATTCATCGTGCACACCGAACAGGAATACCTCGCATTCCGCGAAACGCAGCAGCTTTTGAAGGGAAATTAATATGGCTTGGGTCGCAGTAGGTGCAGCCGCAATTGGCGCGGTAGGTGGGGCGTATTCGTCGCGCCAAAACAAGAAAGCAGCAGAGCAAGCCAATCAGGCCGCGTCCATTGGCACTATGGCAGACCCGCGCATCGCTGATCGGCTGTTTGGCGCAAATGGTCAGGGCGGCTTGCTCAATCAATTTGATAAGGTGGCTGAGCAGCCGCAAAGCGCAGGCTTGCTGTCGTATGGTCAAGGCCAAGATGCCTACCTTGGCGCGAACGGTTTGCTTGACATGGCCGCTATGCGTGACAGCGCGAACGGCCTGATGAATAGCAACATCGCAGCGCCGCAAGCGACCGCAGCGCAAGCGCCATCGTTCCAGAACGGTCCAGCAGCGCAGATGGCCGCAAGTCTCGGACAGACTTCGCACGGCCAAGCTTCGAACGGTCAGGCATCGCACGGCGGTGTGTCCCACATGCAGGCAGCGCAGGCTGCGACGACGCCAGGAATCAACACCTACGGCGCTGACGTGCTGTGGAACAAGGGCGAAACGTACAGCGCACCTGATGCGATGAAAGCGGCGCAAGTCGGCGCACCTGGCCAGGTATCGGGCGCGACCGTCAACCAGCCTATGGGCATGGCCGCGACGATGGCAAACGGGGCATCGGTCAACGCGCCGGCACAGAACGGCATGGACCTTTCCGGCTCATACGATCGCTTCATTAATGCGAAGCCGGGCGAGAATCAGTTCTTAAAGCAATCGACGGACGGTGCAATTGCACAGAACCGCCTCGGCTTTCAACAGATGCTGGACGACTCGACCCGCAACCTGAACGAAAACGTTCTAGGCGGCATTCGCAGCAATTCGATCATTTCGGGGCAATACGGCGGCTCGCGTCAAGGCATCGCAGAGGGTCGCGCCATTGGCGATACTCAGCGCGAGCAGGCCCGTGCTGCTTCCATGTTCGGCCAGAACGCTACGAACGCATCGGTAGGCGCACAGTCGCAAGCTTACGAGTCTGACTCCAACCGGGCATTGTCTGCCACTCAGGGCCTCGGCGCGCAGCAGTACGGCGTGGCGCAGCAGAATGCAGGCCAGCAGCAACAGGCAGGCTTGCAGAACGCAGCAGCGAGCACGCAGGCAGCGGCCACCAACTACGGCGGCTTGCTGTCGGGTGAAATGGCTAACGCCGGTTTCGATCAGCAGGCAGCGCTTTCCAACCAAGGCGCGAATCTGGCCGCAAGCACGACCAATGCAGGACTGACGCAGAACGCGAACCAGACCAACTACACGGGGCAACTCGGCGTCAACGCTGGCAATGCAAGCAATCTGCAACAGGCCAATCTGGCGAACCAAAACGCGGGCAATAACGCATCGCAGTTCAACGCGACCCAGCAGCAAGGGGCAAGCGCTGCAAATGCCCAACTGACGCAGAACAATAGCCAGTTCAACGCCAACGCACTGACCGGCGCGAGTCAGTTCAACGCTGGCCAGAACCAAGCGAGCAGCCAGTTTAACGCTGGTCAGAATCAGGCCGCGAGCTTGTTCAATGCCAATCAGAACCAGTCCAACAGCCAATTCAACGCTGGCCAAAATCAGGCCACAAACCTGTTTAACGCCAACCAGAGCCAAGGTGCTAACCAGTTTAACGCTGGCATGGATCAGCAGAACAACCTGTTTAACACTAGCCTACTCAGCGGTAACGGGCAGTTCAACGCCAACATGACGCAACAGGCAGGCTTGGCTAACCAGTCGTCGCTGCTGAACACGAACGCCCTGAACAGCAACAATCAGCAGGCAGGTTTGGCGGCATCAAGCGGCCTACTTGGCACGGCATTGCAAGGCGCGCAGAACCAAGACAACTACGCCTTGACCCGTGCGGGCGCGCAGAACAGCCTGCTACAGCCGTACCTGAGCAGGAACCCTGCCCCGCAGCAGCAGCTAACAACCAGCACAGCGGGTAACGTGTTCGGTGGCGCGGCGGCGGGTATGGGGCTGCTAAACATGTACAACAAAGTCGGAGGTGCTTCAAATTCATATACCGGCGCAACTGGCACCGCTGGGATTGGCGGCACGAGCATGAACTTGTCCGATTTGGACGGCTGGAAAACTTCTTGGGGTAATTGATATGGGCTTACTCGACCGCTTTACCAATATGGACGAAGACCAAGGCCAAGGGCTGCTTTCGATGGGCCTTGGCATGATGGCAGCAAGCGGGCCATCGCGCACGCCTGCTAACTTCGGACAGATCGCGCTGCAAGGGCTGCAAGGCTATCAAGGCTCGGTGCAGGATGCAAAGCGCCGCAAGCTGATGGAGGAAGAGGCCAAGCAGATGAACGAGCTGAACGGCATGAAGCTGCGCGACGCACGGAGCGACTTCGCCAATCAGGAGGCATTGCGCTTGCGTGCGACTGATGTGCAGCGGGCCTCACAGGACTTTTACACCAATCAGGGTAAGCAACTCGCCCCGGCTGCTGCGGCAATATCTAATATGAACGGGCCGACGGTTGGCAACGCAGCGGAGCTTGAGCAAGTCCAGGCGCAGCCAGCACGCCAGCCAAGCCGCTACGACTTGGCACTTAGTCACGCCGATTTCCTTCGATCAAAAGGCTATGTTGGCGAGAGCGCCGCAGCGTATAAGTCAGCACAAGAGCTACAACCGAAGGTAAAAACCTGGGAGAAGGTTAAGAACGGTGGCAAGGTGATGTTTAAGCCTTACTTTGAAGACGGAACCAGTGGCGATGCTGTTAATGCAGAGGTCGCAGAAAAGCTGAACTTCCAAGATGTAGGGGGTTCCACCGTCGGCCTTGACGCTTACAGCGGCGCGCCTGTTTCTCGTATGGCCAATACGCAATCGCCAAACAACGCCGCAACGGTAGGAGCTTCATACGCCCAAGCAGCAGCGACACGCGAGATTGCAACCGCAACGCGCGATGCGGCGACGATCCAGCGCAACATGAACACCGAAATGAAGATGGGCGACGACTACCGCACGCAGTCGAAAGGCTTCAAGGACGTGAGTGACGCATACCGAACCATTAACGCAACCCTCGACAAAGCTACGATGTCACCAGCGGCAACACTTGCCGGCGCAACTAAGTTTATGAAGCTGCTCGATCCTGGCTCAGTGGTTCGAGAGTCGGAATTGGGAATGGCTCTCGCGGCGTCGGGCGTGTTTGATCGTGCTACGAACTATCACAACACGCTGCTGAAAGGCAAAGTGCTGACGCCGAACCAAGTTGCCGACTTCAAGAACATCACTGCTCAAATTTACGGCGCGGCCCAGTCTGGCCAGAAAGCCATCGACCAGAGTTATCAGAAGCAAGCGGAGACTTACGGCCTTCGTCCGAACATGGTGGTTCAGGATTTGGGGCAGAACGATAAGCCGAAGGCTCAGGTAATGGACGCTATGCCAAAGGCCAATACAAGCAACAAGGGGCGCACCCTGCAAGACGATGAAACGGGCAAGCGCTATAAGAGCAACGGTCTGCAATGGGTGGAGGTTAAATAATGCCAAGCTATTCGTTTGTAGATGATGAGCCAACGCCAGAGAAGAAGAAAAGCTACTCTTTCGTGGATGACGCGCCAGAGCCGCCAAAGAAAGGCGGGTTCGGCCAAGGTGTCGGCAACCTGGTAGCCGGCGCCGTCCGTGGGGCTGGCTCCATCGGCGCAACTATCCTCGCTCCAATTGATATCGCCAGCGATGCCATGGACGGCAAGGGGCTTTCGCTTGAGTCAAACCGCCGTCGCCGTGCTGAAATGGATGTTGGATTGGGCTTCATGGGCGCGGAAACCGACTCGTGGATGTACAAGGGCGGGAAGTTGGCCGGGGAGATTGCCGGTACAGCGGGCGCTGGCGGGGTGTTGGCGAATGGCGCGGCACGCGTTGGCGCGGCTCCGTCGCTGGTTAGCTCCCTGGCGTCAGGCGGCATGCGTGCTGGTGGCGCTACGGGCGCTGGTGGCCTTGGTATCCGCACGCTGGGCGGCGCTGCGACCGGCGCAGCTTCGGCGGGTTTGATCGATCCAGAGAGCGCAGGAATGGGCGCACTGCTCGGCGGGGCGCTGCCGGGTGCTGTAAAAGCGACCGGAGCGCTGGGGGGTAAGTTTGTTGATGGCGTAAATGCAGGTTCTAAGCGCCTGATGCAAAGCGCCATCAAGCCCACTATCGCGCAGTTGAAAAGCGGCGATGCTAAGACGGCAGTGGAAATGCTGCTCAAGTACGGCGTCAACCCAACTAAGGGCGGCGTGGAGAAATTGCGCGGGCTTGTTGACGGACTGAATGACCAAATCTCAGACAAAATCGCCTCGTCGGGCGCGCAGATTGATAAGTCTAAAGTGCTGGGCCGGTTGAACGGCCTACGCGACGATTTCAGCAATCAGGTAACCCCAACAGCCGACCTCAACACGCTTCGGGGGGCAGCTGACGATTTCGCCAATCACCCCAACTTTCCAGGCGCACAGATTCCTGTGCAAGGCGCGCAAGCGCTAAAGCAAGGAACTTATCGCGTGCTGGCCAAGAAGTATGGGCAACCGGGCAACGCTGACACCGAAGTGCAGAAGGCGCTCGCACGAGGACTGAAGGAGGAAATTGCCGAGGCCGTGCCGGGAATTGGCGCATTGAATGCAGAGGAATCTAAGCTGCTGGCCACGATGGGGGTGGCCGAACGACGCGCCCTAATTGAGATGAACAAGAACCCGATGGGTCTCGCGGCCTTAGCTCAAAGCCCTGCGTCTTGGGCAATGTTCATGGCTGACAAATCTGCTTTGTTTAAGTCACTGGCAGCGCGCTCGCTGAATGCCACTGCTGGCGGCGTGCGGGCTGGTGCACCGCAGTTAGGTAACCGTCTGGCTAATCCTCTTCTTCGGAATCCGTTTCTTCTCCCCGCAACTCGCGGCGACGGCGAATGATTCCCCAGATAAAGGAGAGAAAACAGATGGCGCCGAACTTCCATAGCATGAACTCGACGATGCTCATAACTCCCCTTTTGCATGGCGATCCCGAATCTCTGTCAAAACGTCGGTGAGCTTAACTTGGTGAGCTTGGTTCAGGTCCTTCTCCGCTTCATCGGAGAGCATATGCTTCGCTGTAACGCGGCTTAGAACGTTGAGAGTGGCCTTCACAGACTTTATGCTAACGCTCTCATCTGATATTTGCTGTTTAACCTCAACGATGAGTCTCGCAATAGATGCCAGATCCAATTGGCGGGCTAAAAGTTGCGTTTCCATGTAGCGAAGTTGAAACACACTCTCTGGCGGCTCCGCGAACGATCCCTCCAGCCGCGCAACAAATTCAGCATTTAATGAATTCCCGCGTGCTTCCGCCGCATCGGTCAGCCGGATGTGCAGCGCACGGGGGAGTCGGAGTGCAGTTTTAATGTAGTCGTCTTGCTTAGCCATGCGCGGATTGTACTCACTAGGCCCTACAACCGCCAATGAAATAGCACTTGCCTTTAAATCTGAGGCAAGTTATGCTTCATTTATGCCTCAAATTTAAAGGCATTTAAACTAAAGGAGAGTACAAATGGAGAGTATTGGTGTGACTGTACGTATTCCCGTCGATGTGCGCGACTGGATCTGCCAGCAAGCAAAGAATGATGCGCGGTCTATGAACGGCCAGGTAATCACGATTCTCAAGCAGGCGATGGCTTCGGCGAAGACGAGTGCTACTGGCGGTGCCGCATGAGCGCGCTAACTTCCGCCGCGCCAACCATGTCGAGCGTGGAGCTCGTTGATGTTATCAATTCGATGCGCGAAGATGGGCGGGCCGAGTTGCTACACAAAAACTTTATCGTCAAAATTGAGAGTCACCCTGGCATTCACTCGGCTAAATTTTTAGCCCAGTACAAAGACGCGACCGGACGCACCTTGAAGTGTTACCAATTGCCGAAGCGCGAGGCCGAGCTGATGGTCATGTCTGAATCGCTGGCCGTTCAAGCCAAAGTATACGACCGAATGACCGAGTGGGAAATTGCAAAGCCAGTTGCTTTGCCGCAAGCGCCATCTGCTCTATCTTCGGCAAAGGAATTCAAAGCGTTGTTCAGCATTGCAAAGCTGATCGGCATGGACAAAAATGCTGCCGCAATCAGCGCCAACCAAGGTGTTGAAAAGCTCACTGGCACGAATGTGCTTGCCCTGCTGGGGCATGTCCAGTTGGAGGCCGAGAATCAGGAGGCGCAGTTTTACACCCCCACGGAGCTTGGTGAGCGCAAGAGCATTTCGGCACGCAAGTTGAACCTACTCTTAGCAGAGGCTGGCCTTCAAATGAAGCGCGGCGACGCGTGGGAAGTCCTGGACGCTGGCCGTGCGTTCGCCCGCATCTATGACACTGGCAAAAAGCACGGTAGCGGCGTGCCGATCCAGCAGATCAAATGGGCAGCGACGGTATTGCCAGTCTTGGAGCAAGGGGCAGAGGCATGAGCGCTGACGATCCGGATGCTGGCGAGCTTTTAAGCCAGATCGCACGAGATAGCCGTAGCCCGTACCTGCGATTGCTGAAAAAATACGAGCTGGCCGTCAACGCGCTTGAGCAAGCGGGTCGTACGCGGGATCAGTGGGAAGAGAACTTTTTCCGCGTAATGGCTGTAGCTCAAGAGCACGAAAAGGCCGTCACACGTCTGATGGAAAAGTACAGCGCCGTAGAGGATCGGATTGAAGAACTCAAACAGCAGGGCGTGTGGTAAACAAAAGAAAAGCCCCGAACGCAATCTTAGCGGATCGCTCGGGGCCGGTACCTAACCTAACGGATCAGATAATGCATATTACAACGAACACAGCCCCTTCGCAATCGCTCACCCCAGCAGAGGCACGAGTCCTAGCCTGTCTGCGCACGCTGGAAGGACGGTCGAGAGACTTGATTATCGACGTGGTATTCCGATTCGCACAAAAAGAGGTGGTCGCAAGGCCAAGGCACAAGCGCCCGAATCTTCGATTAGTTCAACCCTGACGCATTAGCAACACAATTTCGGCCCGCCATTGAGCGGGTCTTTTTTTCGCCCAATAAAAGGAAAGCCCATGAAGCAAGACTTAGCAGAAGCCGCAGTGAAAGCCGCCCCGCCTGTCCTCGTAACCGGATCGTCAGCGATATTCGATCTGACGATTAACGACATGGTGGGCATTGCCACGCTGCTATACATCACGCTTCAAGTGGTGATCCTGATCCGCAACGAGTTAATCCGGGGGCGCAAATGAAGCTCATAGACGACCTCATTGCCCGAGAAGGCGGTTATGTCAACAACGCCAACGATTTAGGCGGCGCGACCAACTGGGGCATCACCGAAGCGACAGCGCGACGGTACGGCTATCAAGGCCTCATGCGCGACCTGACCCGCTCAGCAGCGGCGGCGATCTACCAGCACCAGTACATCACTGATCCCGGCTTCGACAAGGTGCTAGCAGTCTCCGCGCTCATTGGCGAGGAAGTGATCGATACCGGCGTCAACATGGGCGTGAGCATCCCCGGCCCCTGGCTGCAACGGATCCTGAACGCGCTGAACCAGCAGGCCCGCACGTTCCCCGATCTGGTGGTTGACGGCAAGATTGGACCGGCCACCATCAGCGCCTTGCGTGCCGTGATCGCCAAGCGCGGCAAGGATGGCGAGAAGGTGATTGCCCGTGCGCTGAACTGCCTGCAAGGTGCGCGCTATCTGGAAATCACCGAAGCGCGGCAGAAGAATGAAGAGTTTTACTTTGGATGGATGCTTAACCGTGTGGAGGTGGTTTGATGTTAGCAGCAGCTTTTATCCCCCTGATCGGGACTCTGGTAGACAAGCTTTTCCCTGATCCGCAGGCAGCAGCAGCGGCAAAGGTGCAAGTGATGGAAATGGCACAGCGCGGCGAGCTGGCGCAACTTGACGCTGACCTTCGCTTGGCTACCGGCCAGATTGAAGTGAACAAGGTTGAGGCGGCGAGTTCATCGCTGTTCGTTGCTGGCCCTCGCCCCTTTGTTATGTGGGTATGCGGTGTATCGCTCGCGTATGCCGCAGTTATCGAGCCAATAGGCCGCTTTGTAGCCACCGTTGCGTACAGCTACACCGGGGCGTTCCCGGTGATCGATACCACTATCACTATGCAGCTATTGCTGGGATTGCTGGGCTTGGGAGCAATGCGGTCATACGATAAAAAGCAAGGAACCGCCTCTTAAAAGCTGGCAAAAGTGAATGGTGGGAAGTGCTGGTTTCGAACCTACGACCTAAGCAAGGCAATGCTATACTCTGGGCATGAAAAACACCACTCAACTCGGTGATATTGCCGAACTTATGACTGCCGCCGAACTTGCACGAAGGGGGTATATTGTGTCTCGCCCACTAACAAATGGGGCTCCTTACGATTTGCTCGTGGACACGACTGAAGGGATCAAGAGGGTTCAGATAAAGAAGGCCAGCAAGACGGCTAGCGGGACGTGGCGTCTGATGTGCTCTACCTCAAAATCACACCGGGGAAGAAGTCCGGTTTCGTATAATGGCAGGGTTGATTGCGTTATCGCAGTGGATTGCGAAACGCCTACGTACTACCTAATTTGTGGTGACGATCTGAAGCAAGGCGTCCTGTATGTCAGGACTCAAGCGACTAAGAACAATCAGCAAACAGGGGTGCGCATGGCCGCTGACTACAATATCGACCGCTATTTCCCAATGCTGGACGTAATCTGAATGGTGGGAGGTACAAGTTTCGAACTTGCGACCCTTCGCGTGTGAGGCGAATGCTCTACCCCTGAGCTAACCTCCCAATCACGAAATTACACCAGCTATTTACACAGGCTTCGGATACGGCCCGTAGGTAAAGCAAAAAACTTTGCAGTGTGAATGCTATTGCAGGGTTGCAATTTACCCCTGATTCATAGAGAGACACTGTGCTTTTGGACAGTAGTAAAATCCATCAAATTGCACATGATTGCACTCAAAATTACACCAGCTTTCCGAGCCTTCCGAGCGCTTCCCGTTGAGCATCTACCTGAAGGTGAGCGTAACGCTGCGTTGTCTGGACATTGCTATGCCCCAACACTTTGCTGATGGTATAAAGATCGACGCCAAGACCTAGCATAATGCTGGCGCAAGAATGTCGCAGGTCGTGGAAATTTACATGCTCTAAGCCTTCCTCCTTCCTTGCCCTCTGCCAAGCCGACTTCACGCCCTCAAAGGTGATGGCCACCGGGAAATGCTGTAGCCATGGTCGTAGCGATGGGATGATAGGAATCACCCGCGTTCTGTACATCTTCGTATGACTCGCGGGCAGCAAAATAGTGTCGGCCCCTATATCCTCTGCCCTTACCTTCAAGATTTCGCCGCGCCGCGCACCTGTCAAGAGCGCGAACCAGATAACGGCCTGCACCTGGGGCGTGCAATGCCGCGCAATAGACCGTACCTGATCCACCGTTAAAAACACTTCCCGCTTATTATGGACTGGCACCGACTTAATGCGAAGACCGTAATTTTCGCTGGTCAACCGCTGACGCCATGCCAATTCAAGTCCCTTTTTGACACAGGCAAGTGAGCGGTTTATTGTTGCCGGGGCGAATCTGCCAGCCGATGCAATGAAGTGGTCGGCAAACTCCTGTGCTTGGCTAGCCTTGAACAGCACCGCCGAACCTGCCACCCGAGCTGCATGCATTGATGATGTCGTGGCACTGCGGAGTGTCTTTGCATGCTCGTTGTACAGTCCAAGAATCAGCATCATTGACGGGTCGCCGGGGATATTTACCCGCTTTGGCGTGCGCGCTACTGACGCCCGCAACTCTGCCTCTACGAGCTTCGCGTCATGCGCAGTTGCGCCCTGCGGCAAGATTCGATGAACGCGGCGTCCTTCGACCATGATTCCAACGTGTTTACGCCCCTTGGCGTCGTCCCAGATCGACATTGACTATTCTCCCTCAACCATTTTTTACATTCCGCCAAATCATAACGGTGTGACCTTGCCCCAACCGGCGTAAATGGTAGCCCATCGTGTTCTAGTCTTCGTATTGTCGATTCGCTAACGCCAAGCGCCGTACAGATTTGTTGCCGGTTCAATTCGCTCATCATCAATCCCTTTCAAAACGCCTGCGGTCGTACTCTGGCCGCGTCAGTGGCTTATCTGTAGCTACGCATTTGCACCAGCTCGGCAGATACCCGCAGATAGCGCAATGCTTCGGTGGTGTCGGCATAATGCGCTCGTGGCTTTCTTGGTAGCCCTTGCCGGGGCGCTGATCGCTGCCTTTGCTCATCCCTCGCCTCCCTGAGTATCCGAAGCAGCGCGGGCAGCGCGCCTTGCCTTTGCTGCCTTGTGCTTCTTATGCCAAACATCAAACAGCGGCCAGATGGGATCGTTTTCATCAACGGGGTCGTATGGCTTGCCGCCCTTTACCCACTCAAACGACGGGCCGCAATACTCGTGGAAATCAACCATCACGTAGCGGTTACCGAGCTTTAAGCGCCCCCACGGATTGATGCAGATAACGGCATCGCCTAGTCGGTAGCAGGTCATGTCGCCACCCCTGGTGCGCTCGCCCGAGCCCGCCAGTCTCCAATTTCCTGTTGCATGAAGTAGCTGGCCGGGAGCATCTGCACGCTGCCGCCTTCGTAGTGCTTGGTCATGCGCTCGGCGAAGGGCGTCACTGGTGCGCTCGCTGGCTCATCCACGCCCAAGCACTTGCCGCATGTGGCTGGCCCGTACGGCGTGTCAATCGGGCAGTTGCGCGTGCAGACGCTCGCTGGCTGGGCTTCCTCTGCCTCAACGTTCGCCCGCCCGACAGCCGCTAACTCGATTGCCTCGGCCTTCGTGTGCCCGGCGCGCATCAGTGTTTCGGCGATCGGATCGATCTGGGCGTGCTCCGCTTGGCCCTGCGTCTCGCCCATGGCCAAAGCTGGCCCAGTGATGGCGAAATCTTCGTCCTGTATTAAACGCAGGGCGCTCGGCGCTGGCTCGCTCGCCACAGGCGCGGGGGCTGGCTCGGACCGGGTGTAGAGCTTGCGCACTTCGTAGTGCCAGTCGTGGAGCAAAGGCACGCGCACGTAGTCGTTATAACTCGCCTCGGTGCAGCGCTCCCAATCGGACCAGATCTTGTGCCAGTCGGCCCGCGTGCGGTACTGGTGCTCAGCCGCCGCCCCGCCAGTCGCTTCCACCGGCTCAGGCTGCGCGGCGCGACGGTTCCAACCATACTCAGCACCGCCAATCGTTTCCATTACAGGGCCGTGCGCGCCACAGTCGGTGCATTGAATGCAGATCGCCGTCGCGCCGTACGATAGGTGCTCCACTTTTTGCGAACCGCAGAAGCCGCACGGTGCCAGCTCTGCTTCCTGCTTGGTTGATAGGGTCACAGTGACACCTCGCTGATAACTTCGTCGTCCAGCACAAGCTGGATCGTGTGGGAATCGGAATACAGCGAGCCACTGCCGTTCATGCCGCCCGTGTACTCGCTCGTCTTGTTCACTTCAATACGCAGGTTGGCGCGCAGGAACTGAATCATTTCGTCTTGGGTCATCACTTCCCCTCTGCGCTAAGGTCTTGCGGGAGGGCGGCGCGGATCGACATTTCGACAGGCTTGTACAGGCTGCACTCCAATGCCTGCGCCTCTGCTTCCCGAAGGCCGAGCACTTCAAAGTGCGATCCGTCGCCCCGGTCGATGCAAGCGCCGATCTTGCTACCGCCGTCGATGTTGCCCAGTTCGACCAGCGTGCCGCCGATCTTGACCGCCTCGCGCAGCTTCGCCAGTTCCCCTTGCGGTGCGCTTGGCTGCGTGGCGAGGGCATCCATAGAGCAGTCGCCGGTGACCGCTGCACAGCCGCTGCCGCCCGCTTCCGGCCCAGTACAGCCGCGTGGGCAAGCCGCTGTCAGATCGGTATGCCCGCTCTCTTGCGGGAGTGGGGCGGCGTAGAGCGCCCGAACTTCGTACGTCCAGTCATGCAAGCGCGGCATACGCTGGTAGTCCGCAAACGCTTCCGGCGTGCAGTCCTGCCAATTGCTCCACGGGTGGCGATCATCCCAATCCGGCTTGGTGCGGAACTGGTGCAGATCCGCCGCCCCGGCTGGCGCGCTGGCCTGCTGTGCTGCTGGCGGGGTGGCGCGGCGATTCCAGGCTTCTATAGCTTCCGCAGGGTGCTTGTATTCTTGGCCGTTTGTCGCCCCGCAGTCCAGGTTCTCACATTGCACCCAATGCTCACGGCCAAAATCGCTCTGTAGGTCTGCTTCCGAGCCACAGAACGGGCATACTGCAATATTCAATTCTTGGCTCATGGCCGGTCCTTTCGTTGTTGTTTTCATGGTGCGACCTTGAACTGTTCGTCGCTAAATTCGTGCACCCACCGCGAAGCTGACTCGACTCTGGCCGTGATTAAGTCGTTGGCTGGTGCGCGCTCCTCAGACAGCGGTTGCACCATCAGCCACGGACCATGCTCAATACTGAACAGCACGGTTTGCTGACGGCGTACAACCTCCCAGCGCTCTCCGTGCTGCGCGACAATCTGCTTGGCGCGCTTCGTCAGTGGAATCAGGGTGATGACTCTCACGGTCCTGGCTCCTTGTTCTGTTGGCTGGTGGTGGGGGCGAGTTTCGCCGCCTGCTTGGCTTTGAAATTGGCTTTGGCGCACTCTTTCGCGCCATCGGTGGGCTGCGTGGACATGGCAGCGGCTATGGCTTCGCGCACGGTTGGCGCTTTAAAAGTTCCATTGGTCGATTCGCGCTCAATCAGGTAATGCTTGCGCTCTTTTTCAAGCGGCTGGCCATGCTCATCGTAGACAGCGATATAGGCGTTAAGCGCCACAAAGGCATCGCCTTCCAGCCAATTGATCAGCACGGCATCCCGCTCCCCCGCCTGCAAGGCTGGCTGAGTGGGGGCTACTGGCGCGCTTGGCATTGCCGATGCGGAGACAAGAGCGGCGGCAGCGCGGACTGCATCACCGAACCCGAGCCTGTAGACATCGCTATGCATCCCCATCGAATCGGTGGGACGAAGCGCCAATATCGCCGCTTGCAGGTCATTCTCGCCAGCGTTCGGGGCTGTGAGTGCTTGCGTGTAGGCGATAACTTCGGCCTGTGTCACTTGGTAGACTGTTTGGCCTACCTTTGTGTAGGCCGATGGGTCTTGACTAATCGCCGCCTCGAAGCGTGCAACGATCTGTTCCGGTGACAGCACGTCTTCATCCCCGACAGCCGGGGCAGGTGCAGGGCGGGCGCGGTGCCATGCGTCGATGTGGGCGATGAGGGCGGCCTGATCAGCGTCCATTTTTTTCTTGGAATTGCAAAAGCCTTGCAGTTTGTCGAGTTCAAGCCAAGACAGCAACAGTGCATCTAATAGTTCATGGAACTCAGGCGTATCGATGCTCTCGCCTGCAACCGGCTGGGCTGACTTGCTTGCGACGGCTGCTGATACAGCGGCGTCACGGCGTTCGCGCCAGTCGCCCCCAATGGATGACTGCGATTCGATCAGCAGGTTAAGCAGGTTGTCCGCATCGGCGGCGCTCTTGTGGTCGGTGTGGTCGGTCATTTGGTGTCCTTGGGAACTGTTATTTGGTTAGAAGCCATTGACCGGCTGCCAAGGCGATTTGCCGTGTGCGAGGCGATACAGGCGATTGCTGCGCCGGATTTCCCGGCCCCACTTCGCTTTCGTCCAGGCGCGCCCGCAGGCGTACATGCGGCCAATGCTGGCCCAGCCGCGCCGGTCGGCTTCGCTGTTGCGGCGAACCTTGCCCCACTCGGCCAGAAGCCAGCCCATCACGCGCCCGCCCCATCGTTGCCGGTCAGGTGGCGCTCGGACAGATTGCCCGCCATCACAGCGGCTGTTCTGTCTTCGGGTTTAGCGAGATAGAACTTTGCCCCCTCTGGATGCGGCGGGACGTAGCTAGGCGTTACAGGGCACCACATCCCATAAGATTGATCGTCCTCGTCTGATCTGTAGCAAATATCGCCATTTACTACTTTCAGCGCTATTTCACACTGCGGACCGCCAGCCTTCGCAGCAGTTGGTCTGATCGCAATAGGGTCTTTCGACATTGCCGCATCGATTGCGGCGTCAAGTGCTTTCCCGAAAAGTGTTCCATAGTTGTCGCCTTGCGGCCTCAGTTCATCATCCACCATGAGGACGCATGGCGCGATCGCTGTTTGCAGGGTCGCTCTTTCGCGCAGCCACATGTAACGGGCCTCATTGGCCGACAGACCGCCCGCTTTCTTAGCGGCCACTTGAGCGGGAGCGGACGAGATAGTAGCGGTGGACGAGATAACGCGGATAGCCATAGCGCAGCCCTTCGCTATCGAATAAAGCTCAGATGACAAGCCTTCTTGCGCCTCACACATTTGGGCCGCTTCTTCCAGCGCAGCGTTGCGCACCTCGGCGGCGGCGGTCTGCGCTGGGGGGGTGATGGCCGGCATAATCCAGCAACGCACGAAGTCGATAATCTCATCAGTTGAAACATAGGCTTGGCGGGCGTCGTCGCGTTCATTGCCGATACAAGTAGCGAACATTTGCAGGATGCCCTCGTCCGTCAGCAGTTCGGCGCTGGTCGGGGTCTGCGCTGGGGTGGCGGCAACCTCGAACTGAACCTTCTCGCCAGCGAGCACCAGCTTTGCAACCGAGCCGTCCTCGACGGTGGCGGTGTTCGACTCGTCCTCGTAGAAGTTCATCGGCTCGCCGCTGACCGTATCCCATGCGCTGCCGTCGTGCAGGGTGAAGTGCTCGCCGTCAGCGTAGAACTTCAATGCCTGCTCCAGCACCTTGACGCGCTCTGCCCGCGCTGCGACTTCGCCTTCCAGCTTCTTGATGTACTGATCCTGCCCCTTGAACACGGCAATGATCGGGCTGGCGCCTTCTACCTCGTGGTCTTCCAGATCGAGGTGATCGTAGATGTCGGCCAGTGAGGTGCACGCCTGCGCGGTGCTCAACTGCCAGTGCTTGACTTCCTCTGCCAGCGCTGCGCGGTCGGATAGCATCGAGAGAATGGCGGAAGGGTTGGCGGCAGCGATAAACGTTGCCTCAGCCTTGCCGAAGCCATTGCTATCGCAAATGCATGCCACGTCATAGGCTTGCTCGCCTTCGCGTTTTACCTGCACAAACCACTCTGGCACGGTATTGCACGACACGATCCACTGCTCGCCGTTCGCCGCTTCTGCCGCTGCCTTCAATGCTGCCTGGTCGTTCATTGATGCTCCTGTAGGTGCGCTCATGCTGCTTTCCTTTCGCCAAATATGGCGGCTACGAATGGGTCACGCTTGTGGTTCAGTGGGTACTTCGACACCCAGCGGCATCGTTGAAACGAGAAATCGGTCTGCGCAATGTCGCCAATCTTGTAGACCTTGATGACCGGGATGCCTCTGCGCGCTCGCTCAATCTCGGCGTTCACTTGATGCTTCTGCACCAGTCGATCAAGGCAGCTACGAATCGTGCTTGGCTTGCCGCCAATCCCCGCCTGTATCTCTACAACTGAAACCGGCAAGACTTGGCGCTCAAGGAAAGCAAGGATCGCAATCTTGCGTGCTGCTGCTTCTGCTAACATGTCGCGATGTTCTTTGTTCATGGTCTCGCCTCAGTCATATAGGAATCAGAGCGTCTTTGCTTCATAGCGCCGCGAGCTTTCGATTGTTCGCCATGCCTCGATCTTTGCTTGCGCCGCAACCATCAGCCAGCGGTAGCGCTCTTCCTCTTCTACTGCTTCGCGCAACCCATCCAGCACTTGCAGATACTCCGGGTTGGCATAAGCTTCGCGCTCCTGTGTGGCCGCTGACTTATGCCCCGCATTCTCAGCATCACGCATCAAAAGCGCTTTCTTTGTTTTGCGGTACTCTTCCAAGTACACCCGCTCTGATTTCGCTTTTGCGTACGCTGGCGCGTTATCGCGCAAAAAATCTAGCGACTTGAAAATGTTGATTTCGGCATCGCTGTTCATGATCAGAACGGCGGCAAGTCGTCGTCAATCCCGCCTGCTGGTGGCTGGTAGCCCTTCGGCGCTGGCTTGGCTGCGTCCGATACCTGGGCTTCTTTGCGCTGGATGGAGCAGGACATAAACTTGCCCTTTGCGCCATCCTTAATCCATGCCGAAATCCAGACCGGATTGCCTTCCAAGTCCATGCCATCGCCCTTGTAATCGGGGTGCGTATCCTTTTCCTTGCGGTCGTTCTTGAACAGCGTTAGGGAGCCGGGTTTAGGTTCGTATGCCATGGTTATGCCGCTTTCGTAGTGAGTGTTGCGATCTGCGTTTCAACGTCGCGCAGGAATTTAGTGACTTCGGTTTCCAGCTTTTCTATGTAATCGTCGTCGCGCTGGATGCGCTTGATATAGAGCCGAAATGCCGGGGTGGCGCGTGGGTCGTAGGAGATAAAGTCCCACCATTTGCGGCCAGTGACCCACATGCAGCCCTGCACCTGGGCGATGTGCGCCTTCGGCATTCCATCGCGCCATGTCGCCATGTGGATAGCGCTATTGGCTGGGCATTTGCTTTCGTAGCCGCCCTCCCCGCCGATCAGGCCATCTGGCGAGCATCCAACGAATGGAATGGTCGGGTGCTTAACAAAGTCCGATTCGGTCACGATGCAGCCGGTTTCGACCTCGTAAGCTGCGCGGGCCAGAGGCTCGGACTCCTTGCCCCACTGCATAGCCTGACTCGATGCGCTCTCAGTCGCACGACCGTACAGCCGCTCCGTTACAAGCTGCATCAGGTAGTCTTCGCGGCCCTTGAGCGGCACGCCCTTGACGCTTACCGCGAGAATGTCTGCGAAGCGAGACGCCGAAGCATGGCCCAGTCGCTCAAGTAACCACTCTGCTGTTCCTTGGTTGCTCATTTCTCCCCCTCGATTACTTTGTCAGTGCGAGCCTTGAAAGACTGGATTTGCTCGGGCGTGAACGATGCGCGGTCGGCTTTGGTCAGCTTTGCCCATGCCTCAGCAAACGCGTTGTAGCCGCGATCTGCCTCAGCTTCCAGTTGCGCCACCAGCTCCGCACTAGCCGGCGCCGATTCCGCTTGAGCCGCGCCGACGATATCGGCTGGACGCGCTTTGGCATGGTGCGCCGGGGCGTCAACGATCCGCTCGGCTTCGTCCTGGTCATAGATGCCGACGTAGCCGAATGCCAGGCGCGCACACTGAATCAGCGATTTGTGACGCAGCATTCGGCGTGGGTGCGACTGCCAAGGCTGGGTCGGGCGCTTGCACTCGGTCATATACTCGCGGGCCTTGATCGGGTAGTTGCGGTCCTTGCGGTAGATGACGCATTCGATGGACTCGCCGTCGTCGTTGAAGTCCATGCCGTCAAACTGAGGATGCGTGTTGATGATCCGCGCCCAACCATCGACGCCGACAACAGGCACAATCCCGTTGTTCTTGTCGGGGAAGGCGTAGATTTCCTTGGTAAATGGGTTCAATCCGTACTGGTCAGCGACGATCATCAACGCGACCATTTGAGCATCGCTCACTTGCCCTTTGAAGGCGGTCGTCTTGAGAATGGAGAGGGTGTCTGCGCCCTCCCCCATGCCAAAGCGGTCCGACAGTTTTGCTCCAAGCGTTACGAGTGCGGTACTCATTATTTTTTACTCCTGTAGATGCGCTTCTTAAGCTTCTGGCACTCTTTGCAAACTCGGCTTCCATCGGACGCGAGAGCAAAGCTTCCATTCACAAATTCGTGACCTTGCTCACAGTGCGAACGTTGACCGAACGGGTGAGTCCACCGGCCCCGCTGCAACATGTCACGGCGGTTGTCGATGGCCGTACCTGCGTAAAGGTGGTGAGGATTGACGCACGCCCGAATATCACAACGATGCAGAACCCATTCGCCAGGAGTCAGTGGGCGGACAAACGCCTCGAAGCTGGCGCGGTGCGCCGCCTTGTGCGTGCCTTGGTGTGTGAGTTGACCGTAGCCGCTACGCACCAGTGAGCCGATCCAAATCCAATAACCGGCAATAGGTACTGCAACAGACAGCCTTTCGATTTGATTCTGTGCTGCGTTTGACATTTGATGCCTTTCTGTCGGGACTATGCCGACGTTGGGACTACTTAAAACCGTGTACGTATGCGCTCAAAGCGCGCTTGATCGCCCTGCGCGGTCCAAATCCGACACGGCAGGACAGGCGGTATTGCGTGAGGACGAAGCGGACGGCGCTCATCCCTGCACCATATTGACCAGCACCAAGCCGAACAGAGCGACAGCAAGGGGCAACCACTGATGGTCTTCGCAAGCCTGCCAAAGGGCCGCTGTCATGCGCTTGATCGTGTTCATGCTGGCACCGCCTTAGCCTTCTTTACCGGCTGGTCGAAGCCGTTCTGCTGCGCGAAACGAGTCGCAGCGCGGATGGCGTCGGCCTCAGTCGTCGCGGTCACTTTGGTGCCAAAGCTGGCACCTTTCTTGAAGTCGAGGGTTACTTGAAAGGTCATGGCGTTCTCTGTGTCAGTATGGTTAAGAGGCGAATTCAGACGTAGTGCGCCGCAATCTGCTGCTCGTCGCGCTCCACCTTGTCAGCGGCAATCTGGCGAGCCAGCGCAGGCAAGTCGCACAGGTCGGTCACGTTGAAGTTGTCAGGGCGCGTCAGGGTGCCGGATGGGCCGCGAAACGTGATCCCATCAGGGCAAGTGACCTTGACCACACGACCGCCTTCCATCCAGCAATCAGCCGTTACAGCACCCGACTGGCGCAGAACTTCGTTCATGCCTTCATCTGCAAAGATGGTGGTGGCCAGGTCGATGAGTGTGGTGGCGATGATCATGCTGCCGCCTTCAATTGGTTGGTGTATTCCTCAAACGCAGCCAGATATGCCCCACGCGCCTCATCAGCGGTTGCAAATTGGCCGAGATTTTTACCGCGAAATTGCGACATATAGGGCCGAAGTGTGCAGCGCTTATCCAAAGTCCAGCCCCGACCTGTGCCAGCCAAAGACGGCCTATCTTTAAACCGCACAGCCAGCGGGCTTACGATAAAACTGTCTTTTGAATTCTGCGATTGCGTGCAGATATAGACATTCTCTGGCGAATAAGATGTAGCGCCGTCGCCATGACGGGCCATCACATAGGCGCCGCGCCCACGTTCGGACCACTTGCCCGATTCCTGCCAAATTGCCCACCAGCTTGCGAACGTGAACCCCCATTCAATACCTCGGCGCTCCGCGTTTTTGCGCTGATGAATGTAGCGATTCATGGGGCTTCCGACCTTTGACGTTGAGCCATACTCGGCAACGTGCGTTTTGTAGTCGTCAAAACACATTCCCCATTTGCGCTGGCTGCGCAACTCGGCGCGATCCGACTTCTTTCGCAACTCGGAAACACGGTCATCGGTGCCGGCCAAGGAACGCATGGTCCTGCCGCCCTCAAAGCTTGTAACCCCAGCTTTTTTAAGCAGCTGACGAACGCGCTCACGGGTAATCCCATACTTCTGCCCAACTGCGGCAAGAGTTACCCCTGATTTGTAAAGCTCTACGAGCTGAGGCCGCTCCTGCGGAGTAACCGCGTAGTGGTACTTCTTCGCTGTCGATTCAGTCATTTGCTTCCCCTCCACACGAACTAGGTAACCGGCACCTGATGTAGAGATATTATCCCAGATACGGGATATGTGCAACCCGTTTGTGGGATATGGGGACGATGCGACTTAGATTCAATCGTTATGAGTAGGGGATGAAATGAGTTCTTTTTTGAATAAGGAAATTTTTGGCGTAAAAAAACCCGCTAGGAGGCGGGCTTTCAGGGCGAGGCGTAGAATTACTGGAAGTTCATCGTTGGCGGGCAAACCTGCGCGGTGTAGGTGACCACGTTGCGTCCGTTCACGTTATATGTGCACTTCCAACCTGCGGCACCGCCAGGTGTGGTCGTCGCCTCGGAGCTAACCAAAATGCCCATGGCTGCAAAGGCCGATGAGCACGCAACCATCAAAATTAACGCTACAATCTTTTTCATTTTTATTCCCTAGTTCCGGCATGGGAGCGTGCCGCGTCGCTTACATCTGATCCAATATTTGCCGCACTAGGCGCTTGAGGTCTGCTAATTCGGCCAGCACCGCATCTGTTGGCTGAGCATGCAACCGCGACAGCACCTCTGCGTTGAAGCTTCGGCCATTGCGCTCTGCCGCTGATCGCAGCTCATCACGAAGTTCGGGAGGGAATCGCACAGCTGAATGAACGTAGTCCTTCTGTGATACTTTATTTATGGGCGGTTTCGTCATCGCCCAATTTTCCCGGCGTCAAACTGCCGCGTACCAAAAACGTTCCCAACATGGGAACATCAACGTTAGAATCTGTGACATTTCGTCAACGAATTAGCATGCACAAATCGCTCTATTCTTATTCGTAGGAATTTTCCTACATGCTATATTTGACACTCGTTTAACGAATTGCAAAAACATCCAAGATGACAAACGATCAAAAGAAGTTACTTGCGGCCTTCGATTTGCTTCATCCGGCTCAGCGGCTAAAAGCCATCCTGATTTTAGAGATTCAGGCGAAGCACTTTCCGAAAAAGCGGGAGCTTAACCAGTTAAGGCTCGTTCGCAGCAGCTCGTGATGCCCTCGCCATGACAGCGCTAATTTCAAGCAATTGCGCCCTCTCCGGTTTATCCATCGCTCTGAGTGTTTGAACCCACAAGTCTTCTTCGGCGGATAAGCGATCAATCCGGGTCTTGCTATCGTCCTGCCGCAATGGCAACGGCGCGACAGCTTCGGCCCCAGGCGGCGACAAAAGAGCAAGCGGCGATACGCTGAATGCTTCGGCCAGCTGGTCTACCGTATCCAGCGTGGTTGAAACTTCATACTTGCGAAGACGATCAATCGTCCCGCGTCCGATCCCCGACCGGGCATGAACCTTTTCGTTTGTGTCCATGCCCATGGTTTGCTTCATCAGGGCGTTTAGGTTCTCAGCAAGTATTTGTTTCAATGGCATAGTTTTCTTCATCCCGGCACTTTGCCGTAAAAAATGTCCCGTTTGTGGGTTGTGTAAATCCCATATATGGGTTATCGTTCTTCCATGACTACCAAACCTATCCCCCGCGTCGAATTCGTCGTTCGCCATTTGCGCGCCGCAATGCCTCGCCTATGGCCGGAAATTGCCAAGGTTAGCGGCGTGCCTGAGAAGACCATCTGCAAGATCGCTTACCGGGAAACCAAAGACCCGCGTACTAGCACCACAGAGGCGCTGCACGATTACTTTGTCGAGCAAGACCGGGCCGCTGCTGGCGACCGCCGACGACGCCCCACCCCTCCCTAATTTCGCATCACCAGAATCACCCGAAGTCCTGAACTACAACTAAGGAAAAACCAAATGAACCCTAACGCCCGCCACATCGTAGTTAAGACCCTGCTCAGTTCCGACGAGTACTTGGAACTGTCCCGCAAGTGCACAGACGCAGACCTCACGCACAGCAAAGCTTTACGTGATCTGGTGCGCAGTTGGGTGCCGCGACGAGTGAATGATAGTCACGAGCGGCGCAGAACGGAACGGCCAAAACATAGCCAGAACATGGCCAGGTTTCCGGCCCGACGTGGTGGAGCGAAGACCCCAATGCGGGTTTAACGGGTTTCGATTGAAGTGATTTGCCGAACAACCCAAAGGAACAAGAATGCCAATTCTCCCACCCCCTGCCCTGCACGATGACGCGAAAGAGCGCGTTGTCGTTGCAGCGGTCAATTGGCGCACTGCTGACCGTGTATCCATCGCTACCGGCGAACACGAAGACAAGCGCGCCACGTACAAACTGATGAACAGCATGCGCGAAGCAATCGACCGCCTGAATCGCAAAGTGAGCGAGTCATGAGCGCCAAACTCAGCAAGACCCAGCAAGAGCTGCTGGACGCGATGAAAGCCGGCGTCACGGTTGGTTACATGCCCTATGCGGGCCGCTTAAACCCGAACGCGTATTACTGGCGTCAGGACAATTTCACACGGGTAACGACAGCGGCGAACGCTTTGCTCGAAAAAGGCTTGGTCGAAGCGTTTAACAAGTCATGGCGCGGGCATCAGCTGCGTATCAAATCGGGTGCAGAGGTAAAGTTATGAAGCCCACCCTCGCAGAACAGATCGAATACCAAGAAGGCCAGATTCGCCACATGGAGCGCTCGCTACCTCGTGGCGTTGCATGTGGCGCCGTCACCAAAGACCACGCCGACAAGAAGATGGAATGCGCTCGCGCCATCCTCGCTGACCTGATCACCAAGCGTGACGCTGCACGCCAACGCATGGCTATCGCCGCCCTCAAACGCTCAGGGGTGTCCCATGGATGAACAGATCATGTCCCGCGCCCAGCTTCGCGCCCGCGTCATCGACAAAGCTACCGCTGCATTCGTGCGTGGCGATTCCATCGACTCCCACAACATGAACCCCGGCTCACCAGCTCACGCTGATTGGGTGCGCACTTTTAACTTGCTAAAAAGCGGCGTCGCTCTCCCACAACTGCATTCTGCGCCGGCTACTGGCTCGCGTATTGCGCAAGGTCAGGGTGAGCCAGCATGACGACTCTATCAAGCCAAGCAATCCTTCGTCGCAATCGCATCACGGCGGCGCTTGTAGACGGCCCTATGAACCTGCATGACCTGTCCCGCGCCACGTTCACATCTGAGCCTAGGTTGAACTCCTACCTTCGGGCCATGCGCAGCGAAACGCCTAAGTTGATCTACATCGCCAAGTGGCAGCGCTACGGGTTCTATGGCACCTATATCCCCATGTATGCCAATGGGAATCGCAAGGATGCTTCTAAGCCCGAACCACTGACCAAGCGCGAAGAAAACGCCAGCTGGTGGAAGCGCATTAAAGGCACCGAGCGCCACGACCTCGTTAAAGCGCATCGCCGTGCCAAGGATCGGGTGGCGGCAGCGGTCAAGAAGCCGAACACCTGGGCGTCAGCTTTGGGGGTGCCATGAAGTCGCCAGCGCAGCAAGCAGCGGTAAGGGCCGCAGCCAATATTCAAAACCTCAAGACCCCAGCCGAGAAGCGCGAACTGGCACATGAACTGTGCCGGTATCTCGTCGCGATCCTCGGCGGCAGCAAAAAAGAACGGGGGCATTGATGGCGGGCGAATGGTTAAAGTTTGAGGCAAGCACACCTGAAAAGCAGGAAGTGTTTGCAATCACTGCCGCAATGCAATGGGACGATCCAGATTTGACCGTTGGAAAGTTACTCAAGGTATGGCGTTGGTTCGATCAACAAACAATCGCTGGTAACGCTCCCGGCGTTACTTTTGCGTTACTCGACCGTATCTCTTGCGTTAGTGGTTTCGCACAAGCCATGTGTAATGCGGGATGGCTGGTCAAGACTGATGATGGTCTGATGCTGCCTCACTTCGACCGACACAACGGAAAGACCGCAAAGGACCGCGCTTTGACCGCAAAACGGGTCGCAAAACACAAAAGTAACGATGAAGGTAACGCAAAAGGTAACGCTCCAATCGTTAGCGTGCCGTTACCTAGAGAAGAGAAGAGAAGAGAAGAGAATAAAGAACTACCCCATACCCCGCAAGCGGGGCTTGTCCGGAAATCTCTTTCTGCAATCTCGCTCAAGTCGTACCTGGAAAACTGCAAGGCGGTGCAAGCAAAGCCGATCCCCGAAGACGATTCTGTTTTTGACTATGCCGATAAGGTTGGGCTGTCCCGCGACTTCCTGCGCCTGCAATGGCTTGAGTTCAAGGACCGCTACGGCATGGACGGTGCGAAGCGCTACAAGGCTTGGCCGTCAGTGTTCGGAAAGTCGGTGCGCGGCAACTGGTTCAAGCTCTGGTACATCGGCAACGATGGCTACGGCCTGACGACTGTTGGCCAGCAGGCAAAACGCCAGCACGGGGAGGCGTTATGACTCGCGAACTTTTCAGCCTTACCGCAGAACAGGCCGTGCTCGGCTCGCTCCTGGTGGACAACGGAGCCTTAGACCGTATCCCGACACTTGCCGTCGATCAGTTTTACCGTGCTGACCACCGAGCAATCTTTGCCGAAATGGTGAGCCAGATCACGGCAGGCCATCGGGCCGATGCAATCACGGTTGCCGACGCTTTGAAAAACTCGGTCGAAGACTGCCTGAAATACCTGTTCGCGCTCCAAGCGTCCGCAAGCAGCGGGGCGAACGTCAGCAAACACGCCCAAATCGTGTCAGATCGCGCCCTACTGCGTTCGCTTGATGGTTTTGGTGTGCAGGCACAGGCCGAGGCACAAAACGCCGTAGAGCCTGCCCTAGTCATTATCGACCGCATGGCGCAAAAGCTCGATGAACTCGCGCAATTCAAAGAAGGCAGCGAGCCGGTCAAGGCTGGCGACTTGCTTGCTGGCTATGTCGATTTATTGACAGCGCGCATGGATGGCCTGATCAAGCCAATCTCTACCGGCTTCCGTGACCTCGACACGATGCTAGACGGTGGGCTTGAGCGCGGCACCATGTCAATTCTTGCTGCGCGGCCAGGCATGGGCAAAACCGCAATGGGCTTGGCTCTGGCGCGCAACGTGGCCATTGATGGTACGTCCCTGTTTCTGTCCATGGAAATGAGCAAGACGCAGGTTAGCGACCGCAACATCGCCGCGCTTGGCGGGTTGTCTGTCTCATGGCTGCGCAAGCCGAAGGAAAGTGACCCGCTGACATGGGATCGCGTTACCGCTGCTTTTGCCAAGGCGCAAGAACTCAACATGTACATCGATGACGCTACCAGCCTGTCGATGCTTGAGATTCGCGCCAAGGCTCGGGGCATCAAGCGCCGGCACGGCCTTGACTTGCTCGTGATCGACCAACTGAGCTTTATCACGGGTGGCTCTAGCGAGAACAAGGCGTACGACATTGGCGAGCACACGCGGGGCGCTGTGGCGCTCTCCAAGGAGCTTGACTGTGCCGTGCTGCTGCTGGCCCAGCTAAACCGCGAGTGCGAGAAGCGCCAAGATCGCCGCCCGATCATGGCCGACCTGGCTATGTCCGGATCAATCGAGCAAGACGCCGCCAACGTCATTTTCCTCTACCGGGACGAGGCTTATTTCCCAGCGACACGGGATAAGGGGATTTGCGAAGTGATCACTGGCAAGCAGCGTCAGGGGCAACCCGGCACCGTCGGGCTGAACTTCATCGGCTCATCAACCAACTTTACCGACCTCACGCACGCATGGGTTCCACCCAATGAGCGCGAGCAAGAGCACAAACCACGTTCCAGAGGCTTTGAATGAAAGAGGACAGCATGAGCAAGAAACTTACACCGTGGTTCGATGGCAGCGTGAAGCCGAAGCGCGTCGGGTTCTACCAGCGTGACGATGGGTTCGATGACGGACACCCTTGCTATTGGCGCTGGAACGGCAATTTTTGGGAGTTGGGCGGCTGGTTCCGTATCGAGAATTGCGTCGAGCACGATGATCGCTCGCCTCACCAAAACCTCCCATGGCGCGGCCTCGCGGTAAAGCCAAAGACGGGGGCAGCGTGAATGGCCTGGTCAATCAGCAACGCAATGATGAAGGACTACGAGAACTCGCACTGTTCGCAGGCGCCGGCGGGGGCATCCTCGGAGGTCACTTGCTCGGATGGCGCACCGTCTGCGCAGTCGAGTTCAACGCCTACGCCCGATCAGTACTACTGGCCCGACAAAACGACGGAACACTCCCGCCTTTCCCGGTTTGGGATGACGTGTGCACCTTTGACGGCAAGCCTTGGCGCGGACTTATTGACGTGGTTTCGGGCGGGTTTCCCTGCCAGGACATTAGCACTGCGGGAAAAGGGGCAGGCATCGAAGGTCAGCGAAGCGGGCTATGGGGTGAGATGGCAAGGATTGTTAGCGAGGTACGACCCCGCCGCGTCTATGTGGAAAACAGCCCAGTCCTCACTAGTCGAGGGCTTGGACGCGTACTCGGAGACCTTTCCGAACTGGGGTATGGCGCTGTATGGGGAGTTGTGGCCGCTTCCGACGTTGGTGCACCCCATCAGAGAAAGCGAATCTGGATTCTTGCCGACCTTGACCAAGAGGGACTTCAAGAGCGATTCATGCAGCCAGGAATTCAGGCAATTGCGGGATTCGATGACGATGGGGAAGACTCTCCCGTGGACCGTTGGCGGGCTGTTGGACGCAACCTGGTGCGAGGCGTACATGGGATGGCCCATAGGGTGGACCGAGTTAGCGCCCTTGGCAACGGCCAAGTTCCACGAGTGGCGGCTACAGCATGGGAGGTCTTGACATGCTGACCCGCTCCGAGTTCAAGCGCCCTCTCCCCACCAAGGAGCGCAAGCAGCGCCAAAGGAAATGTGCCGTCAAAAGCTGCCGCGCCGAGTTCACGCCTCGCAACATGACCCACAAGTGCTGTGGCCCTGTCTGCGCTGCCGACCATGCGATGACTGAGCGGGTACGCAAGGAACGCAGCGAGCGCCAGGAGGGCTTGCGTCGTCTGCAAACGCGATCCGACCACATCAAGGCTGCGCAGTTCGCCTTCAACGCCTTCATCCGTGAGCGTGACCGTTTGGCTGGCCTGCCGTGCATATCGAGCGGTAAGCCGCTGGACTGGTCGGGCAATAACGTGGATGCCGGCCACTACCGCTCACGAGGCAGCGCGCCACACCTTCGCTTCAACGAAGACAACGTGCACGCGCAGAGCAAGCAGGAGAACCGCTACAACTCGGGCAACGCTGTCGATTACCGCATCGGCCTAATTGCGCGCATCGGGCTTGCTCGTGTCGAGGCGCTGGAAGCTGACGACGCCGCGAGGAAGTGGAGCATCGAAGAGTTACAGGAATTGAAGGCGCACTACAAATCGAAGTTAAAACAACTGAAAGAGGCGTGAAATGGAAGTGTTCAAAACTGTATTAGACGCGATCCTTATGGTGTTCGCCCTTTATAACATTCTCATGGCGCTTCGCTGTCGCTTAGACGGTCGGCAAATCGACGGTCTAGAGCATACCGCTGCTGCAATTTTGATGATCGTCGTTTCGCAGCCAATGTAAGGAGCCTCCATGCACACCCTCGCCATCATCGCCCTCTACGCTGCATCCGTCTACCTCGTGACGCATGGCGCAATAAAGCTCGGCTACCGCTACCTGGTAGGGCCGCAGATTAACAATATCGACGTGGAGCGGGTATGAAGCAGGAGAGCTACGACAACGTAAAGGCGCTACTAGACAGTTGGGCCGAGCACGCATCCATCGGTGGCCGCATCACTGACGGCGTACCGCGCCAGTGCGTAGGAGCGCCAGACGCCCGTATCCACAGCCTGGAAGACATGGAGATAGAGGTAAGCAAGCGCCTCGTCAAAGTGGTCGATACAGCCGTGTACGAGCTGCCAGTCATGGAGCGCAACGTGGTGCTGATGCACTACGGGATTATGACCGTCAAGGTGTGGCGCGCTGACTTCACCACCCTGTTCGATCTGGCAATCGAAAGCCTGTTTAACTCGCTGAAAAGCAAAATATCCTGTTAGGATTGCATTATGAAAAAGATACCATCCCTGTTCCAGCGCAACTATGACGGTGACCGCCGCGTGCGTGATGAAGTAGTCCCCGGCTCCGAGTGGGTCATTGCTGGCGAAGGCGTAGCAACGCGCAAGTGGGACGGCATGGCGGTCATGGTGAAAGACGGTATAGCGTATAAGCGCTATGACGCCAAGGTTGGGCGCACTCCCCCGCACAACTTCATGCCAGCGCAGCCAGAACCAGACGCCGAGTCAGGCCACTGGCCCGGATGGGTGCCGGCGCTCGGGCCTGACTCGGCGCGGATCATCGAGGCGCTGCTATGGGGGCAAACCAACCTGTTCGGCGGCGGGCCTGTCCCTGACGGAACATATGAGGCGTGCGGCCCAAAGATTGGAACACGCCACGGGGCAAACCCTGAAAACCTGACCGAGCACATTCTCGTGCCGCATGGACGTGATGTGCTGCCCGACGCCCCGCGCACCTTCGACCTCTTGCGCACGTATCTCATGCAAGCCGGTATAGAGGGAATCGTTTGGCATCATCCAGACGGGCGCATGGTCAAGATAAAAGCAAGCGACTTCCCGAACATTTCCGATCAAAAATAATTCCAATAGGACTTGTTTTCCGATTGGAAATGTGTATCATGGCAACTAAGCGGATTCGTTCGCCCAAAAATAAGCCTGCCTCCTAACGGATCGCGGGCTTTTCGCATTTCTCACCTACGAGGTGTGCCATGGCTAACCAGTTTCGCGGCGACAATCTCCCAAGGCGCGAGCCTCGGACTGTCAAGGAAATGGACGCATGCACGCCCGAAGAAAGCCAGCCTGAAACTGACGCAGAGGTATTGCGCGAACTGGGCTGGTGGCTCTTGCCGAATAACGGCGATGGGCCGGAGGTGCCAGATTAAGGAAGCATGGCCGAGTGGTAAGGCAGCAGGTTGCTAACCTGTACATCCGCAAGGGTGCCTAGGTTCGAGTCCTAGTGTTTCCGCCAGTTTTGGAAGATGCCGAACAGGGTTCAAAGCGGTCTTGAAAACCGTGGCGCTCAGGGATGGGCGATGGTTCGATTCCTTCATCTTCCGCCAGTTCTCTCCCCTCTCTCGCTAACGCGATGGACTTCGCCCCGCCCCGAAAGGTCAGCGGGGCATTTTTATAGGCTGGACACGCCGCGAGGCATCCAGAACCAGCATGGCCACCGTTAAAAAAACGAAGGATAACGCCAAGATTGGCGAAGGACTGGCCGGACCTGGCCGCCCGAAAGGTGCGCTGAACAAGACGACGCAGACAGCGAAGGATGCGATTGCAGCCGCTGCCGAAGCGCTGGGAGGCTCTGAGCGCCTCGTGGCTTGGGCGCAGGAAGATCCGGCCAATGAGCGTGCATTCTGGTCAACGATCTATCCCAAGCTGCTGCCGCTGCAACTGAATGGCTCGGGTCCGAATGGTGAGCTGATGCTATCGGGGATCACTATCAACGTGGTCAAGGGCGATGCAGCTTAACGTTGATTGGCCGGAAAAGCTCGCGTTTCTCTTTGAGCCGCATCGGTACAAGGTAGCGCGAGGCGGTCGGGGTAGTGGCAAGTCGTGGAACTTTGCGCGTGCCATCCTCATTCGCTGCGCATCGAAGCAAACCCGCGTGCTGTGTACGCGAGAGGTGCAGAAAAGTATTCAACAGTCGGTGCATCAACTGCTGACCGATCAGATTGAAGCTATGGGCCTCTCTGACCTGTTTGAAGTGTTGCAGACCGAGATACGTGGCCCGCATGGGTCAGTGATCTATTTCAGTGGCCTGTCTGACGTGACCGCGACGACGCTGAAATCGTTTGAAGGCGTCGATATCTGCTGGTGCGAGGAAGCGCAGGCAATCAGTGCCAAGTCGTGGAAGACGCTTGTTCCAACCATCCGCAAGGAAGGCAGCGAGATTTGGGTAACGTACAACCCTGAGCTTGAGTCTGACGCCACACACGAGAAGTTTGTAACCAGCCCGCCGCCTGATTGCGTGTCGGTGCTGATGAACTACAGCGACAACCCATGGTTTCCGCAGGTGCTTGAGCAAGAGCGCGCTCACGCAGAGGCAACCATGCGCAGCGAGGACTACCGGCATACGTGGCTGGGCGAATGCAAACCAGCCGTAGAAGGCGCGATCTACTTTGAGGCTATGTCTCAGTCGATCACTGGCAATCGCATCCGAGAGGTGCCGCACGATGGCTCGTTGAAGACGCATGTTGTGTTCGACTTGGGTATGGCCGACAGCATGACGCTCATTCTCGTGCAGAAGGTAGCCGGCGAAGTCCGAATCATTCACTATATCGAGGGTACGCAGCGCATCCTGGCTGACTACAGCTCTGAGTTGAAAGCGCTTCGGCTAGATGATCAACCTATGAACTGGGGCAATGTGTACCTGCCGCATGACGGCTTTCACACTCGCCACCAGACCGGCAAAGACGATGCCACGGTGATGCGCGGCTTGGGCTGGAATGTGCAGCCTACGCCGAATGTCGCTGTGAATACCGGCATTGATCGGGCGCGTGAGATGTTCCCGCGTGTGTACTTCAACAAAGAACGCACCGTGCGGCTGATCGAGTGCTTGAAGCGGTATCGCTGGAACATCAGCGCGAAGACTGGCGAAGGCGCGCACCCGCTGCATGACGAGTTCTCGCACGGTGCCGACGCATTCCGCTATTTGGCGCTTGTGGCCGACAGCTTGAGCAATGACACATGGGGCGGCGCGTTGAAGTATGCGCGCCTCAACAACGGATAACCCAATAAAGGCACCGCCGTGAGGCGTCCCGAGACTAATGACCAAACCTACGCGCATGACCGATGAGGATATCAAGTCCCTCGTAGACGCAGAAATCCGTGATTCGATGGATTATTGCGGCGGCGCTTTGTCGGCTGCGCGTCGGAAGAACCTGAATTACTTCCTGGCGCTGCCAATTGGCGATCTGACGCCGCCCGAGATTGAAGGCCGCTCATCGGTCGTTGATCCAGTGGTGCGCAATACCGTGCTTGGCATGGAAGCGCCGCTCATCAAGACGTTCTGCGGCACGGACAACGTGGTCGAGTTTGCGGCCACGACCGAGGAAGACGAAGACAAGGCCAAGCAGGCTACCGACTACCTGAACCACATTCTGCGCAAGAAGAACCCTGGCTATTCGATCATCAGCACATGGATTCGTGACGCGCTGGCGCAGAAGGTCGGCTACATCATGGTCTGGTGGGACGACTCGGAGATTGAGTCAACCGAGGAATACCGTGCTCAGACTGATGTGCAGCTTGCAATCTTGCTGGACGATGAGGAAGTCGAGCCGACCGAGCAGCGCGCCTACCCTGATCCGGAAGCGGAGAAGGCCAAGGAGAAGGCGCTTACGCAGATGCAGGCGCAGTTGACGCAAATGATCGCCGCCTTTGAGGCTGATCCGAGTGCTCTCCCTGCCGCACAGCAAGCCCAAACGCAGTTTCAGCAGCTCATGGCCCAGCCGGTTCCGATGCTCTACGACGTGACTGTCAAGCGCGTCAAGCAAGGCGGTCGTCTGTGCATCGAAAACGTGCCGCCCGAGGAAATGCTTGTCTCGCGCCGCTGCAAATCGCTTGACGATGACACGTTCAAGGGCCGACGCTTGCGCCGCACGATCAATCAGCTACGCGCTCGCGGCTACAAGAACGTCGAGAACCTGAGCAGCGATGATGTTGGCGGCGACAACAGCGAGGCAGCAGAGCGCAACTATCTGGCTGACCGCCAGTATGGCGACGGTGTGGACGTTGACCCCGGCCAGCGCGAGGTGTGGATCACCGAAGGCTACGCGCATGCTGACTTTGACGGCACGGGTGTGGCTGAGTGGCGCAAGATCGTCATTTCCGGCGATCAGCTGCTTGAGAATGAGCCATGCGACGGACACCCGTTCGTTGACCTCTGCCCTATCCCGCTGCCGCACCAACACGTGGGCCTATGCCCTGCTGATCTGGCTGTGGAATCGCAGCGTGTGAGCACCGCGCTCCTGCGCTCGCAGTTGGACAACACGTATTTGCAAGTGAATGGCCGCTACTTCGCCGTCACTGGCCAGGTGAACCTTGACGACTTGCTGACCTCGCGCCCTGGTGGCGTGGTTCGCGTCACGGCTCCCGGCGCTGTAGGCCGACTGGATCAAGGCGCTGGCGACAATGGCCGCGCAATGGAGCTGATGGAGTGGTTTCAGAACTCCACCGAGGAATCGACCGGCTGGACGCGTCAGTCACAAGGCGGCAATGGCTTGCAACTGAGTCAGACCGCCACGCAATCGAACATTGTCACCAATCGCGCCGACTCGCGTATCGAGATTATCTCGCGCCAGTTCGCAGAGACCGGCTTTACGCGCTTGTTCAAGCTGATGCTCAAGCTGACCACGCAGTACCAGAACAAGGCCGAAATGGTCAAGTTTGGTACGACGTGGCAGCACGTTGACCCGCGTGAGTGGACGAATCAGTTTGACCTGACCATTAACGTAGGTCTTGGCACCGGCAACAAGGATCAGCAGATTCAGCACTTGAACATGCTGATGCAGCAGCAGTTGACTGCGTTGCAGATCGGCTGCGCGACGCCACACAACGTGTACAACGCGAACGTCAAGCTTGCCGAAGCGCTGGGCTTCAAGAATGGCGATCAGTTCTTTGTGGACCCTGACGCGCCGCCTGATCCGAAAGCGCCGCCTAAGCCGCCTGCCCCGCCTAATCCCGAAGTGGTCAAGGCTCAAGCGCAGCAACAGCAGCACATGGCCGAATTGCAGTTCAAGCAGCAGAGCGCCGAGGCAGACCGCCAGCACAACGCGCAGCTTGAGCAGTTCAAAGCGCAGATGCAGATGCAAATCGACCGCAACCGCCAGGAAGTGGAAGCGCAGCAGAAGCAGCTTGAGCTTGAGCAGACCGCCCAAATCGAAGCGATCAAAGAGCAGTATCGCAACGAGGAAGCACGCGAGGCGCTGCAACTCGACATGGCGCGGCTTGAGCTTGACCGCTACAAGATCGACAAGGACGCCGAAACCAAGATCGTCATCGCGCAGATCGCAGCCAGGCAGGCAGGCGATGCGGCATTGATGCAGGCCGAAGCAGCAGCAAACCAAGGAGCGGCAAGTGCGGACAGTTGAACAACGCATCTATGACGGCGATCAAGCGCGCCTGGTGCTGGAAAACGAAGCATTCGCAGCCGCGTTTGCTGATATCAAACAGGAGTACACGGAAGCATGGAAACAGTCACCCGCACGCGACAGCGAAGGAAGGGAAAAACTCTACCTGATGATCAAGCTCTCGGAAAAGCTGGAAGCCACGCTACGAGCGGCGATGGAGGACGGACGGATAGCAGCGGACCACCTCCGGCACCTGCAATCGAAGCAAAGCATGCTGACAAAGGCAAAGGATGCGATTGGCTGGGAGTCATAACAGCAGCCCGCGCTGAGTCGCGCCAAGTTACGTGCATCTGGTTCCCTGACGAGCGCCCTGCCCTGTTTGAACTGCCTAACGGTAGCAGCTCAGTAGTGGCGATCGGTCAGCCGGCGTATCAAGTATCAGACGGCGATATCGTCGTGTTGTAAGCAGCCCTCCGGGGCTTTTTTTACGCCCAAACGGGCATTTTTGGACACGCCGTGAGGCATCCAGCGAAGGACAGACAGCATGAGCACAGAAGACAGCGGCGCATTGGACGCAAACAGCGCAGCAGATGCGTTTTCTTCCCTTTTGGGTGGCGATAGCCCAAACGAGAATGAATCGCAGGACGACGAATCACCCGAAGCAGCAGCCGAACGGCTCGCCAAGCAGGATTTATCGGGCGATGACGACGACCAAGACGCAAACGAGCCTGACCCGGACGTAGATGGCTTCACCGTCGAAATCGACGGCAAGACAGTCAAGCTGACCAAGGAACAGATCGCAGAGAACTACAAAAGCGGCCTGCGCACGAAGGACTACACGCAGAAGACCATGGCAGCAGCAGAGACGGTGAAAACCGCCGAAGCCGAGACCGCCAAGGCCCGCCAAGAGCGTCAGCATTACGCTCAACAGTTGAACAACTTCGCTATTTCCACACAGAGCGGGTTGGATCATCTCGCATCCGAACTGACCCAAGAACTGGCACAGAACGACCCGCAAGAGTACCTGATCAAGCAGCACACCCTTCGCGAAGGGCAAGCGCGGCTCGCTCAGGCTCAGCAGGAACTCGGCCAGATCAATCAACAGCATCAGCAGGAACAAGCCGAAGCACAGAAGACCTATCGGGCGCAGCAGTGGGAACAACTCACGGCCAAGCTACCTGCATGGAAAGACCCTGTGAAAGCCAAGGCCGAATCCGGCGCAATTAAGGAATACCTCAGCTCGCAAGGCTTCGAGGGTTCCGAGCGTGATTTCGGTGATCACCGAGCCGTTCTCCTGGCAAAGAAAGCCATGGAATACGACGCGCTTATCGAGCGTGCCGGCAAGGCGGTCAAGAAGATCGCGCCACTGCCAACCAAGGTTGAACGCTCCGGCACCACTGCCACGGGCGCACCTGACAAACGAACAACCGCAATGAAGCGCCTTGGCGAAACCGGGTCGATCAACGACGCCGCGAACGCCTTTGCTGCTCTTTCGTAATCCAAATTTAAGGAGCCTACCATGGCCGCACCAACCAATACCCACGTATCAACCGCAGCAATCGGCAACCGCGAAGACCTGACCGATATCATCGACCGTATTACGCCGTCCGAGACGCCGTTCTACAGCATGATCGGCAAAGCCAAGGCGAATAACACGCTGCACGAATGGCAAACCCAAGCACTGCGCGCCGCTGGCGTGAACGCGCACGCTGAGGGCGACGACTCGACCGCCACCGCCGTGACGCCACAAGTTCGCCTCGGTAACCGCACGCAGATTCTCAAAGAAGTCGCCAGCGTGTCGCGCACCCAGGAAGCCGTCGATAAGGCAGGCAGCAAGGGCGAAATGAACAAGCAATTGGCCCTGAAATCGGCCGAAATGAAGCTTGATCTGGAATTCGCTCTGACCCGCAACAGCGTCACCGCTACCGCACCGCGTCAACTGCGTGGCCTGCCAGGCTGGATGAATGCAGCCAATGTGTCGTCCGGTGTCGGCTATGCCGCCCCGAACTACGTCACCAACGTGGCGCAGACCGATGGCACCACCCGAGCATTCACCGAAGCGCTGCTGAAAGACGTAGCGCAGAAGGTGTACACCGCAGGCGGCCGCCCAACCGTCCTGATGATGGGTACGCTGGCAAAGCAAACGTTCTCGGCGTTCGCCGGTAATGCGGTTCGCCAGAAGGACGCAGACGACAAGCGCCTGATGGCGTCGGTTGACGTGTACGCGTCGGACTTCGGCACCTACAAGGCCGTCGTCAACCTGCAACAGCGCTCGCGTGACGTGTGGATGTTGCAGCCCGACAAGTGGGCCTTCGCCACCCTGTCGCCATGGCAGCAGACGGAATTGGCCAAGACTGGCGACTCCGACCGCAAGCAGATCGTCATGGAAGGCACGCTTGAGTGTATCAACCCAGCAGCTAATGGCGCGATCCTCGATATCGCCTAAGCCATAGCAGCGCAGTAGAGCGGCCCTTCGGGGTCGCTTTTTTTTGGCCGCAACACAAGGAAAACTGATGAACTTCATCACCGTCACAAAGACCGGCACGAACATCGTGACCGGCGCAGCGTCCGCCAGCTCCGCAATCCCTGTCGCGTCGAGCGGCGCATTGCCAAGCTTTGTGCGGATTTCCGCTACTGCAAACGCTCGCGTAACGCTGGGCATTGGCTCGGCTAGCGCTGTAGCGACCGACATGCTTGTCAGCCCCGCCGATGCAGTCGTGATCGCAGTCCCTCGCGGCGTCACGCACGTCGCAGCCATTCAAGACACCGCCGCTGGCGTGGTCAACGTCACGCCAATCGAAGACTGCTAAGGACTCGCCATGCCAAAGAATACCCAAGTTTCAGGCAGCATTACAACTGTCGCGCAGTCCGCAGCAGTAACCGCCACTCCGAGTAGCGCCGGGACGCTGTTCCCTTATACCGCTGAAACCACCGCTGTGACAGTGGTGAACACAGGCGCATTGCAAGACAGTGATGTTGCCTATCAACTCAACAGCGCCGGATGGCTCAAGTTGGGGCGCAACGAAGGCGTTACGCTGCCGGCCAACCTTGCCGTTGATAAGCTCTATTTCCGCCGTATCGGCAGCAATAACGGCGCGGTTGAGTGCACTATGGACGGTGTGGTGGCACTAACCCCCGGCCCTGCCATCCTTGCGGCTCCCTCGGCGTCCCTGTCGATTCTCGCCCGACGCGACGTGCGCCCGTTCTTTGAAACAAGCGCTGGCACCTACGTGATGACCGGGGCGAGTCTCGGCAACTTCGCCAAGCAACTGTACAAGTTTACTGGTGACATCGTTACGGGTGCTGGCACAAACACAAGCTTTTTCGCCTTCAACTTGGATGCCTCTGGCGTCACCACGCAGTCGGTGTACACAAACGACGGTAGTACGGTTATTGGCGGGGCAGGCGCTCTGATTCAGCATGTGTGGAAACTGCGGACGGGGAATTGCTTAGTAATGGCCATTGGACACCATGCAACTGCTGGGTACGCACATCGTTACCTGCTGCGGTTCAATCCCACTACGGACAAAGCAGGGACCGACTATACGACAGGTGGCACCTACGGAAATCGCCAGGTGTCGCTGCATATAGGCTCGCTAAATGGTACGGTTACAGGCTCAGGTACTGCTGGCATCCACGCTCTGCACCAACGCTCGCTGTGTGAGGCGCGTGTTGGTACTGACAACGTAATCTTGTTTGCAGAGTACAACGTGGCCGGGGCCGGTAATGGCACACCCCGCACGTCAGGTGGCCTGAACGATCAAGCTATTGTATGGCGGTCTACTAACGATGGCGTAAGCTTTACCAAGCTGCTCGAATTCAATACAGACGGTACACACCGCTTTGACCACTTCCACAGTGTCATTCAAGACCCGTACACACGCATCATCTATTTCTTGACAGGTGATGGCGACGACGAGAACGCGATTATCGGTTGGGACGGTAAGAGCGCCCCACCAATTGCCAACGCTACGCATGCACAAATTGCTGCTACGCCAGGCTGGACGATTTCTTATGGTGATGAGCTTCGCCGGTTTGGTGATCTTATCTTTACACCAGAAGGCAGAATCTACGGCCTGCCGGATTCCGACACCAACCCGGAACTGTCCACTAAGCTGATTAACGCGTATTCGTCCTGCGCCATTGACCCGGCTTTACGCTACGTAACACAAGGCAAAGTAATTCCACGCACAGGTAATATTCCACCCCTAATTGCTTTGCGGCACTCTTCGGGGGCGATGATTTACGGCAGCTTGCGTACTGCCAGTGCTCCACTCAACGACGCCATCACAGGTGATCGCTACCATCACTTTTGGACATCCATGAATGGTATGGATTGGGCGCTTGCTGCAAAAGTGTACAACTACCAGTACACGGCCATTGGTAACGTGCTTGACCTATGGGAAGACACAGCAGGAAACATCATTGCAGGTACAACGTTCGGTCGTGGGGGATCGTGGGGCGCGGATAATCGCACGGCGTCCTGTGTCATCTTCCGGCCAAGCTTGCAATACGGCGCGCCGACTTTGACAACCGATGTTTAGTAGATCAAGACCCGCCAGCGAGCGGGTTTTTTTACGCCCAAGGACAGCCATGACACACGAATCTAGCGCCTCCGCGCTTAGCACGACGATGGCCGAGCAGGACGGGCGGCTAATTATCGCCAGTTCGCAGGACTGCACCGCGATTGCCGAATGGTGCAAGCGGCAGCACAACGAGGGCAATCACGGGTCGTCCGAAATGAGGTTTGTCGGGCGCATTGGAAACGTCATGATTGAAAAATACATGAACGAGACCGGCGTGACCTATGCGGAATTTATGGCAGAAGAATGCCATATAAAGGCGATCATGCAGAACCCCGAAAATGCTGATTTCCGCATCTGGAAAGGCGCGCTGTGACTCTCGCCACCTACACCGATCTGACTGCGGCAGCAATGCGCCGTCTGCATCGCTCGGATATGGCAGGCGATATTCCCGACCTGATCGCATTAGCCGAGAAGCGCATTGCGGCCCTGCTGCGCACGCGCTTGATGGATACGGCGGGAAGCGTCAGCACGGTTGCCGGGACGGTCACTACGCCCCTGCCAAGCGCCCTGCTGGGCATCCAGTCGCTATCCATCGCAGCGCTGGGCGGCAGTCTCGACTACATGACGCCCGAGCAGTTCGCTAACGCGTACAGCTTCGCCAGCTACACGGGTGCGCCGCGTGCGTACACGATCATTGGCGACAACCTGCACTTCGGGCCGACGCCTGACGCTGCGTACACGGTTGCGATCGTCTACAGCGGTTCGGTGGCGCCACTGACCGAAGCTGCGAGCACCAACGCGCTGCTGACCAAGTGGCCAAACGTCTACCTGTATGGCGTGCTGGCCGAAAGCCGCGAAATCACCCGCGACGACGTGAACGGCGCTCGGTGGGAAGGCAAATTTCTCGACGCTATCAACAGCGTCAACACAATCGATTGGCAGTCGGGCGGCAACATGCGCGTCCGTACTGACGTTCGCAGCTAAGGAACATCATGGCATTAGAAACCGGCACTCACATTTCGGATTTGGTTACCACCAATCCGACCGCCTCCGATCCTAAGTCAGCGGGTGACGATCATCTGCGCCTGGTTAAATCCGTGCTCAAAAACTCGTTCCCGGCGATTACGGGCGCGGTCACGATGACGCATACGCAACTGAACACGGTGACGGCTCGCGGGCTGATCGCTGGTCAGACGTGGCTTGGCGCCCACACGTTCCCGGCGACGACCTACGGCATCACGGCGGCGTTTGGGGCTAGCGGGACGGCCTACGCCACTCTTGATTTCGTCAACACAGTGGCTCTGAGCGCTGCCCTCCCCGGCCAGACCGGCAACGTGGGCAAGTTCCTGCGCACGGACGGCACCACAGCGTCGTTCTCCGAACTGGGCATCAAGGGCGCCGATATCGCCAGCGCGGCCACACTGGACCTATCCTCACCCGATGGTGATTTGCGTCATGCAACCGGCACTACGACGATCACGGGCGTGACCATTCCTAATGGCGCAGAGCGCACCGTAGTTTTTGACGGCGCACTAACGCTAACGCATGGTGCTGCACTCATCCTCCCTGGCGCTGCCAACATCGCCACGGCAGCGGGCGACATGATGACCATTCGCGGCGACGGCGCAAACATTGGCCGCGTTATCAGCTATGTGCGTGCAAATGGCCGCGCTGTGAAAGCTGGCCTTGCGCTGCTGGCCACAATCACCCCTACCGCAGCGGCTCAATTGGATGCCCTAACGGCGTTTGGTGCTGACTTTGATTCACTGTTAATCGTCGGCGCTGGTTTGCGACTCACTGGCGCTGCAACAGATCAATTGGTTGCCCGGTTTGCAACCGCTGGCGCTGTCGATACTGCCGCTAATTACATCAATGTCGCAACAAACGGCGCAGCAAGTTCCGCAGCCACTACTTCGCTTTCGATTGGCGGCAACGTCGCAAGCGCCGGGAAAGGCATCAACTTCACGCTGACGGTTTCCGGCGTCAATAGCGCGACGTTACTGAAATCAGCTTTTGCTGAAGCTGTGTACGAGGACTCGGCGGCGGCGTTTGCGGCAACTGAAGCGGCGGCAGCTTACAAGGCTGCGAATACGGTGTCAGGGATTCGCTTCTATTGGTCTACTGGGGCGACCTTCGTCGCTGGCGGCAGCATCCGAATCTATGGCATCTCCAACTCGTAAAGGCTCGACATGTACACAATTGACTACTGGGACGTAAAAGAGCAGCGTCAAGTAACCCGTGCAGCCACTGCTGACGAAACCACGGATATCGACGCACGCAAAGCTGCTGGCCCAAGCCCTGAATTTCTCGATGCACAGATCGAAGCCGAATTGATGGCACTCGACTTGGCAAGCATTCGTCCGCTGCGTGAGAACGACAAGGTAAAGCTGGCCGCACTTGAGGTCAAAGCTGTCGCATTGCGCGCAAAGCTCAAAAAGCCGAAGGCATAAGCATGGCTAAGGTTGAAGTGCCGAACTGTGGCTCTATCGGTGTCATCAAAGACCTGTCATCGTCCGAGATGCCGATTGGCGCATGGACTGACGCTAGCAATGTGCGGTTTT
>Ga0326734_1000047_pt1 | contig 42208 bp, 67 predicted proteins | sample 15_GP2_1315_FD_207944 | JGI IMG/M metagenome (GOLD analysis project Ga0326734, IMG submission 207944) | Glacier ice microbial communities from Ngari, Tibet, China - 15_GP2_131.5 | ecosystem: Environmental > Aquatic > Freshwater > Ice > Glacier | place: China: Ngari, Tibet | collected 2018-07-18 | reverse complement strand
GCCTTGGCAGCGTGGGAACGGTCGCCAGCCAGGTAATTGCGGGCGGTATGTCTATTGCGAACGCATTAGGCACGGTTGCTGCAAACGTCACAGGCACGGGCATAACTGGCCTACTGGCAACCAACGGTGCATTTGGCACGGCGGCTGCTGGCGCTGCCGGTATTGGTGGCAGCATCACGGCCGCGCTTGGTTCCATCGGGCCGGTCGGTTGGGCAATTATTGCGGCTGGTGCGGTAGCGGCAATTTTGAGCGGCAAAAAAGATTCACGCTTTGGCTCGCAATATGAATACGTCGCAGGCAGTGAAACCCGAATCGCTGGTGGCCCAAATAAAGGCGTTGATTTCGGCGGTCAAATGAAAGCGCAGGACGCTGTAATTGGCGCTATTAACAGCCTGCTTACCCGCGTAGGTAGCTCGCAGCAGGTAGGCAACTTTGCTTCTGGTTTTGAGTCGTCGGAAAAGGGCAAGGGCTTTTCATACGCTGGCGGCACATTCGCCAACGGCGTGACGTTCGGGCAGGGCGCTACAGGGTTGGGCTTTCAGAACAATCGCGGATCAAAGACACCCGAACAAGCTATCGCTGAATATAAAGACGAACTTATCCAGGCGACGCTTCAAGCTTTGCAATCCGCATCCGACCTGCCAAAAATCATTGCAGACCAGCTCAAAGATGTCAACATTGACGCGCTATCCGGCGATGCGCTGAAAAACTTTGCTGCGACTATTGACAAGCAAATAACCGAAATAGAAAGCTTCCGCACCGCCGTGGCGGGTTTGCCCTTCGCAGCGCTGCGCGACCTCAGTTTTGACGCTGCTGCAGGATTGATTGCCGCCGGTGGTGGGCTTGAAAAACTGTCTGCGAACTTGGGTGCATATTACGAAAACTTTTACAGCGAAGAAGAAAAGCGCGTCCAAACAATCGCCAGCATTAACGCAGCGACTGCAGGCAGCGGGCTTGACGCAGCTACAGCCACACGCGAATCATTCCGCGCAATCGTAGAAGCGCAAGACCTTACAACAGAGTCAGGCCGCAAAACCTACGCATCGTTGATTGGTGTCGCTGACGCGTTTGCCGGTATCACGCCTGCCGCTGAAGTGGCCGCTGCCGCTGTTAAAACTGTCGTTGCTGCTGTTGAAACCATCAGCGACACCCTAAAGGGCTTGCAAAAAGACGGCCTAAGTCTCGGCGCTGACATTTTGGAATTGCAAGGCAAAACTGGCGAGGCAGAAAAGGCCCGCCGTCTCATTGCCACTGCTGGCTACAGCGAGCTAGAGATCGCCGCATACGATTACAACCAAGAGTTGCGTGAGGAAATTAAAACGCGGCAAGCAGCCAAAACAGCGGCTGAAGCACTAACAGCAAGCATGGCGAATTTTGGCGCGGGCATTTCAGCGCTGGAAATTGAACTAGCCCGCAAGCGCGGGGATGTAGCGGGTGCCGACGCCCTTCAGTTCAAGATCGACACCAAAGGCCTGTCGGAGGGGGAGTTGGCCCTTTACAACTACGCGAAGTCCCTGCGTGTGCAAATCGCTGCTGTGGATGCTGCCACTCTTTCAACCGAAAAAGCCACCTCCGCAGCCGACGCACTTGCCGCTACAAACAAAGGACTGACCGACCGACTGGCAATCTTGAAAGGTACGGAGACAGAGCGGAGTATTGCCCTGCGCGATGCAACGGACGACTCGACTAGGTCGATACTCAAACAAATCTACGCACAGGAAGATTTAAATGTCGCCACCAAAGCGACAGCCGACGCTATCGCCACTGCTGCTACAAGACTCAAAGAGGCAGCAAAGACCGCATCTGCGCTAACCCTTGCGAACGCTACCGCTGGTTTTTCCGGCGCACAGGCTGCGACCAATGCAGCCGCTGAAGGTATCAAGCAAGCCATTGCTGCAGAGAAAACCCGCATCGGTGTAGTGCGTGACGCAGCCAACCAAACCCGAACGCAAATCTCTGGCGTCTTTACGCTGCTGCGCGATCAAGTTGAACAGTTATACGGCAGTGTTGAAAGCACTCAAACACAGCAAGCGGGGCAGGGCGGCTCGTTTATTCAGGATGCGTTGCGCATCGCCACATCTGGCGGCGGTTTGCCTGACCAGCAGAAATTGCAGCAGGCGATTGCTGCCGCAACTGGTGGCTTGGGTGACAACAACTTTGCGACAAAAATTGAAGCAGAGCGAGCCAGGTTGTTGCTTGCGGCCAAATTAGCGCAGTTAAAAGATGTTGCAGGCGATCAACTCAGCGAATCCGAGCGGGCGGTAAAGATTGCCGAGGATCAGTTGTTGCAACTTGAAGCGCAGTCAGAATCAGCGCTGCAACAATTCAACGCTTTACGCGGTATTGATACCAGCGTATTGAGCGTGGGCGGTGCGGTTGAACGCTTGCAGACTGCCTTCATCGATGAAATAAAGGCGCAAGGCGTCTTGATTACTGCCCTGCTGGGGTCATTAAAAACCGGCGCTATCGGATCAGTCTCAGCTATTGACCAGATTCGTGGCAGCGGCGTCAAGCTGCCCACTGAGAAACGTACATCGATCAGTACAGGTGCAGGCACATCGCAGGATGTTTACGCAAGCACAGGAGGTGCTATTGGCGTTTACAACCAGACCGGAATCGACGTTTTCGGAAAAGACGGCTCATCGTTCACTGGTGCCGAGGCTGTGGCGTTCATACAGGCCAAACTTGCCGTAAACGACCCGCTGGCAATTTACACCCGCGCCATTGAGGCGGGTATCAGCGCGGTTTCACTGGACGCACTAGCGGGCTTCGCACCAGGCACTAGCAACAAGTTTGCGCGTGACAACGGACTACCGGAATTCAGGATAGGCACTAACTACGTCCCCGCAGACATGGTTGCAAAAATCCACGAAGGTGAGGCGATTGTCCCCAAAGCCTACAACCCCGCAGCCAACGGCAGCAGCAACGCGCAATTGCTGCAAGCTGTTGAGGCGCTTGAAGCAAGGATGACCCAAATGATTGATGCACAAGAGCGCGGTAACGAATCGGCTAGTTCTTCGGCTAAAGTGCTGCAAGGTCAACAGACCCGGCCTTTGTTGGTGGAGATGGCGCAATGAGCGGCCCATTCGTTTTAGTCCCTCTCGCAGTGACTACGCCCATGTTGACCAGTAGCACGATTGCAGAGCCTGCAGCCGGTGAAGCGGTTTGGGCGGCGGCGACAAGCTACACGATAGGCCAGCAAGTCATTCGTGTTGAAACTCACCGCATTTATGAAAACCTTATTGCGGGCGTCGATGCGACATTGCCCGAAAGCTCGCCGACGCGCTGGCTTGATGTTGGCCCGACAAATAGGTGGGCGGTTTTTGACACGCTTGTAAGCTCGCAAAGCACTATCGTCACACCGTTAACGATGGTAATCAGGCCGGGGTTTTTTAACGCCATTGCTCTTTATGGTTTAGACGGCGCGACAGTCAGCGTCAGTGTCAAAGACGCGCCTGCAGGTGCTGTTTTCTACACCAAAACCATCGACCTGTTAGAGCCTCCGATTGACTATTACGATTACTATTTTGGTGTTATTCGGTCGTCAAGCAAGGCGTTTTTTAAAGACATATTGCCGCAAGCCGACCCTGAATTGACGATCACATTATCGGCGGGCGCAGGCATCGCGGTCAAAGCCGGAATGTTTGCAATAGGCGACCTTAGAAGCCTGATGTTGTCTGACGGTTTCGGCGGCACATTGGCAGGCGCAAAAGCCAAACCGATCACGTACAGCTATATCAGCACCGACGTATTCGGTAATACAAAAATCATCAGGCGCGCAAAAGCCACCGACCTCGATATACGAGCGGTCGTCCCCAAGGCAGACGCCGATGCAGCGCTGTTAACGATTCAGTCAGTCCTCGATATTCCTGCGGTCTGGATAGCCACCGACCAGACGGGTTACGAGGGCTTAAGCGTATTCGGGCTTGCGTCAGGCGACGTGACATATGAAGGCCCGGTCTATTCCACTATAAATATTAACGTCAAAGGGTTGATCTAGATGCCAATTGCTACACCACCTGTCCTAACCGACCCCGGCCTAAGTCCTGACCGCGCAGACCGGGCTACATTTTCGGCCCGAGCTATTGCGTTGGATGACTTCACTAAAAACGTGCAGATACCGCAGCTTAGGCTTGCGCTTACAAACGTGGCTGCAAATGCAACCGACGCAGCGACCAGCGGGACAAACGCTGCAAACAGTGCTACGTCATCCGCAAACAGCGCCACTAATGCGACTAACCAGGTAACGCTTGCCATTAACCAAGTCACGCTTGCCACTGCGGAGAAAACCGCCGCTGCTTTAAGCGCTCAAACCGCTGCGCAGTCTGCTGCTTTGCCTGGATGGGTGTCTGGAACGAATTACACAGCAGGGCAGCGCGCAATCAGCCTGACCAATGGCCGTCCGTATATGTCGTTGACCGCTGGCGTCAGCACGACTGATCCGGCAACAGACACGGCCCGCTGGCAGCTTATCACCTCGAATCGCCCAATCGTCGCAGTCACTGGAACGTCGATCACTGCCACGGCTGGCAATCACTACGTTATGACGAATGCAGCGCTGTCCACTCTGACGCTGCCAGCTTTGCCCGCCACTGGAATGCAAGTAGAGATCACTTTTGCAAACAACCGAATCGACAATATTGTGGCGCGTAACGGATCGGGTTTGCTTGTCAACGATCTAGGCGCTCCGATACTCGAAGACATGGTGTTTGATGCGCCGAGCGTGAGGATCACGCTTGAATATGCAGGTAACGCATGGAGATTTTTGGTTGATGCCGCTATCGTCGCGGAGTTTCCGACTGCGGCCCTTAATGCGGCGACAGCGCTGACGCAGGCGGGCATTGCGACAACTCAGGCCGGATTAGCTCAAACCGCCAAAACGCAAGCCGAATCCGCACGTGATGCGGCCATCATCGGCGCTGGCGTGTACACCACAGAGGCATTAGGCCGCGCCGCTGTAGCCGATGGCGTGGCATTTAAGGTGCAGGGAACTGGCGATGTAGCGGCGCTTGAGTATCGCCGCACAAATTCCACGACCTCCGCGCTGATTGCCAGCTATCCGAGTTCAACCGCGGTTACGAATTTGGGACAGGCCAGTATTTTTGTACCAACCGCCAATGCGTTGCTGCTACCGATTAAAAAGCTGCAACTCTACGGCGCGAACGTCACAAAGTTTTATTGGGTGCGCTATTTTTTCAAAGATGACAGCGGCATTCGCTTTAATTGCACCATCCAACAACTCGACGATGCAGCGGGAACGGGGGCGATTGATGTAGCGTCTTTTGTCTCTGCTGGCGCGACTTACACCGGCAGGCAAGAGTTCACGATGACTGCGCTAGGTGGCTCAGGCATTACCGGCACGCTTGTTGTTGACTTCTCGCAAGCTGCTGCCGTCTTTGCTATTTACGCAGGCAGCGCTGCCACACTGATGCGGGCTGATACGGCGGCTTCGTCAGCAGCGTTGACAGCGTCTCAGCAAGCCGTAGCCACGGGAATTGTCAATGCCAATGCGTCACTGACCAGCGGCCTAAAGCTGCCTTTTGTTGACACACTGAGCAACGATTTTTTACGCTCTTTTGTCAAAGATATTTTTGTTTACGGTGCCGACCCGGCTCACGTTTACATTCTCTCGCAAGTTGAAATTCAGACCTTCCGTTGTTCCTTCACGTTGCGAAATATTACGACAGGCGTTGATGTAGCTAGAGCAGTTGTCACTGCAACGATTTCAAACTACAACACTCTGCAGCCTGTTTGGAAGCTGGCTAGAAGCACGCTAGGCGTAGGCTGGGGCGGAATTTATGCTGTGATGCGGCTCGATTGGGCAAAAGCGATTACGGGAACCTACAACTACACGCTTGCCACGCAATCCGGTATCAGCTCAACCAAGCTACGTAGTGATGAAATGGTATCGGACTATCTCAGCCGTGACGTATGGCACGAAGTTATCAAAGTAGGCTCTGGCCGCACATTCGCCACTTTGCGTGCCGCAGTGGAATCGCTCTACGAAGCAGGCTCTCAAATTTGCGCCCGTTCTTGCTACGACTATCAGATTTTGATTGATCTCGTAGACGAAGGCACTTACAACGCTACTTTTCTAGCCATCCCAGAGTTTGTCAGCATTCGCGGTTTAGGTGTGGACAAGACCTTTATCGCCAAAGAAAGCAACGTAGAAGATGCGCTTATCGAGGCTCACTTTGAAACCAAGTTTATCGGCCTTACGATAATTTCAGACACGGGCAACGGCAGCACATGGCTTGGTGAATATGCTATCCACAGTGATGACTTCAACAAAGTCAGTTTGGGCGGGGTAGACCAAGTTCGGCGACTGCGGCAGTCCTTCAGGCGCTTGAAATTGACAGGCGGCGCAAATCAAAACGCATGGATTTTTGGCTGCGGCACTTCCAGCGGCCAGCACATTCGTTTTGAAGATGTGATTGCAGAACACCGCAAGACAGACAGTGCTTTACCCGCCTTTGGTTTTCACAATGTTGGGCCAACAATATCCGTTCCCGGCATACCGCTTTCCGCCAAACCTTCGCTTGTGGAGCTAATCGGCTGCCGCTCTCCCGACGCAACAGCGGCTTCGGTTTACGTTCAAAGCCTGGGCGGCGGCAACAAAAGCCGCTTGGTTCTGACTGATTGCCAGTTTGGCTTAATTCAACAAGCAGTAGCCACGGGTGAGCTTGACACTGACCGTGCTGCTGATCGCTATGAATGGGAGTATGGCGGGGTGTATGACGGCGCAGTGATTCAAGCCGATGCAGATATGCTGGTGCTGACAACAACCGCAGGACAAGTGCCAAGCGGCACAGCGGCGGCGCTGATATTCGGCGTGACTGACGAGCTAGGGCGGGGCGACAAGTGGATCAAAACAGGCACGACCAAGAGCCTCGGCGCAAGGCTGGGCGATTGCTCAGTAACGAATAAATTACTCACCATCGGCGTGCAGACCTGCACGTTTAACACCAACTTAACAGCCGCTACTAATGCAGACGTTATCACGCTCATAAACGCAGCCATCACGACAAACCCCGTCAGCGAAAAAAATATCCAGTACGAAATTTATCCAGACCTGGGCTACACGCGACGGATGCTTAACAACAGCGGCGCGGCCATCCTCGCTGGTCGGTTTGTAAAGCGAATAAGCGCCAACGCGATTGCACTGGCGACGGGCGACGATGACGTTTTTGGCTTTGTTTTCCGGGACATTTTGAACGGGCTGTCGGGAGCGGTGGTGGTGTCAAAAAATATTCATGCTGCGTACATCACAGGCGCTGCGGGCAACGGCAAATTTGGCGTTACTGCGGGATTGCTGGACTACGGCGCAGCGATCAAAAAAGGCTTTGTTAACTCATCTATTTTGACAAGGTATTAACACCATGACCATCAAAGAACACTTCTGCTGGTGGGTGGCATATACCCGTCATTGCTACCGCGCAATTTGGTCGAAAACGGCGCGCAGACTGCCAACAACTTAAAAAGGGCATCCCAATGAGCAACCTAAGTACATTTTTGCCACCAAAAAAAGACAGCATAAAAACGCCGCCGATTGTCCGTAAAGCTTTCATCACTAGCAGCACAACCCACACCATCCCCACAGGCGTGACGGTGGCCCGACCCTATGCCGTAGGCGCTGGCGGCTTGGGCGGCGCTGGTACGGCTGGCGGCGGTGGTGGCATGGCTTACGGTGATATTGCAGTGGTTGCCGGTGACGTGCTCACGATCAACATTGCTGCAGGTGTGGCAACGGTCGTGAAAGGTGGCGTGACGATGCTGACCGCTAACCCAGCGTCCGGAGCTACGGCTGGAACAGCATCCAAAAATGCTGCTGTGACCAGCGGCGGCAATTTCAGCGGCGGCGCTGGGTCGTCCGGTATTGCCGGGTCGGGCGGTGGCTCTAGTGGTTCTCCTTTGGGCGCTGGTGTTGCTGGGAGTTCGCTCGCTGCAAACGCATTTGGCGGCTCTGGTTGGGGCGGCGCTAGCGTTACCAGCGGCGGCGGCGGTGGTGTCGGCGGTGCAGGCTCTACTGATTACGGTGGACGCGGTTTGACAATTCCAAGCCTTGATCCTTTATTGATTGGACTTGAAGGGCTTGGTGGCAGCAGGAGCGGCAACACTGGCGGGCATGGGCAATTAGGCGCAGGCGGTGGTCCCGGAGCCAACAGTTCAGTGGGCGGTGCGGGCGGTACGGGCGGCGGCGGTGGCAGCGCAAGTAATAACGCCGGGGGTGATGGTGGTTTCGGTGGTGGTGGTGGTGGTGCAGGCGGTAGCTCAGGCAACATGACGGGCGGCAATGGCGGCTTCGGCGGTGGCGGCGGCTCTGGTACTACCGCAGGCGGCGCATTAGGCGGCGCAGCAGCAGTCCTAATCTTTTATTAAGGCCGCAAATGAAATACGCACGCTCTGAGAATAATGTTGTTGTCCAAGTTATAGGCAACGACCCGGCAAACCTTTTCATGCCTGAAGTTGTCGCACTATTTCGCTCTTGTCCTGATGCAGTACAGGCGGGCTGGCTGGATAACGGCACGACCTACACAGCACCGCCCATCAAGCCTCCAGTGATCCCTCAAGTTGTCAGCATGAGGCAGGCACGTCTTGCCCTTTTGAGCGACGGCAAGCTCGCCACCGTCAATCAAGCAATTGCAGCAATGACCGGCGTACAAGGCGATGCAGCACGTATCGAGTGGGAATTTAGCAGCGAAGTGACGCGCACACAGCCGCTGGTGTTGTCAATGGGGCAAGTGTTGGGTTTGAACAGTGCACAGCTTGACGCGCTGTTTCTTGCGGCAGTAGCAATTTAGCTTGACCGCCTGCACACCAAAACCCAACCGCCTAACCAGCGGTTTTTTTACGTCTAAACGAAAGCAAAGCCTCTATGAGCGACAAAAAGTATACCCTGCCAGGAATGGCCGATTGGAGTTTCAAAGTACCCCAATACAGCAACCCGATGCTGTGGCACAAGGGCGGCGCGGGCTTTGAAGTCACTACGGCTACGTCAGCGCAAGACATTGCAGAGGGCATCAAAGCCATTCTGCGACAAACCACGCTAACGCCGGATGAGGCGGTTTTTGAAGTAGTGGCACAGGCAGCGCTCAATATTGATTGGCAAGCCATGCTAAGACCTTCGCCATCGTTGGTTGCGCCGCTGTTGAATGCTGCGCCCGTGCACACAGCAGCGATTAACGCAATTTGCAGCCACCTCGAAACCGCGTACTACGCGATCAAAAAGCTCTAAAGGATAAACATGCCATCAGCAGAAGTAGAGGCCGCGCTGTTAGCGCAGAACACCGACAAGCGAATTAGAGATCTCGAAGCCCTGGTTAACAGTTTGATAACCGATAGAGACAAGGCTATGAGGTGGGGCATCCTGGCGCTCGGCGGCGCAGTGCTTGCAATGGCTTCATACATCTTTAACTTTATTACTGGACATCTGAAATGAACACGCCCTCACTCAAAACCATTCGCACGGTCCTGTCGGCAATGCTCGCATTTCTGATAATACTGGTGGCAGGTGTTTACGTTTATTCAGCCTACTTTGAAAAGCCATACATCAGCTACACGCCACTACCATTTCCGGTGACAGCACAAAAGATTTATCCGGGCGGGGTTGCTACTGCTACTGCTACGCGATGCAATACACAAAGAACACCCGTTACTTACAAGAGCAGCAGAAAGCTGGTGCGGGAAAGCTCAAACCAGCCTGCACTCATTTTGGAAAGCGTGCTCATCACGATTGATCCGGGTTGCTCCAGCGTATCAACCCGCGTCAATGTAGTGCCTGAAAACTCCCCGCCGGGGTTTTACAGATTCTCAGGTACGGCTGTAATCAAGGGCTTGATTTTCGAGCATGAAGTGGGTTGGAATACCGACATTTTTGAAGTAGTCGCAAAGCCACCAGCGCCAGCGCCCGCACCAGTTGCAGCACCAGCACCAGTATCAGGTGCAGCGGCTGTGCCACTTGTTTTGCCGATAGCAAACGCGACGGTGAAAATTGAGGTCAAAAAATGAAACTAATCGATGACGTGCGCGGCGCATGGCGGCACTATTCAACTATTGCCTTGACCGCCGCCAGCGGCCTGCAAGGCGCATGGGTAAGCATCCCTGAATCCATTAAAGAAAACCTGCCCGTCGAAGTAGGGCAAACGGTTTCGTGGGTTTGCTTTGCAATTGTCATGCTCGGTTTGTTCGGTAAGTTTGTAAAACAACCGGACGTTGCGCCGTGACCAAACCAGCCCTGACAGCGCAAGACTTTGCGGACGCCGCTGCGACCCTCGGGTGCTCGGTGGCTGTCATCAAAGCCGTGTGCCAGGTGGAAGCTCCGAAGGGCGGTTTCCTGCCCAGCGGTGAGCCGGTCATCTTGTTTGAGCGCCATCAGTTCAGTAAGCGCACAGGCCGCTTGTTTGACATATCGCACCCCCGCATCAGCAACCAGAAACCAGGCGGCTACTTGGGCGGGCAAGCAGAGCACGACCGGCTGGCCGAAGCGGTAGCCTTGGACCGTCATGCCGCGCTGGAATCCGCAAGCTGGGGCAAGTTTCAGATTATGGGCTTCAACCATGTACCTGCGGGCTTTGACAGCTTGCAATCGTTCATCACTGCGATGTACGAAAGCGAGGGCCGACAGCTCGAAGCCTTTGTTGCGTTCATTCAGCACGAAGGCATGGCCATCTTTTTGCGTGATCGCCGGTGGGCTGATTTTGCTCGCAGGTATAACGGCGCAAATTTTGCGATCAACAGCTACGACGTAAAACTGGCAGCGGCTTACAAGGCGTTTGCATGATGGCCCTACTCAGCCCGCGTGTGTGGGTAGCCCTTGCGTTGGCCGCTGTGCTGACGTTTACGCACGGCCTTGCGTATCGGGATGGTAAAGCAAACGTCCGGGCTGCGTGGGACGCTGAAAAATTCATTCAACTGAGCCAACAAAAAGAGGCCGACCGTGAAAACAGAAACATCGAATCCGCACGCACAAACGGTGTCATCGCTGCCCAAAACGCGGCTGTCGTGCGAAACCGCAGCTTACAGGCTGACGCTGTTGGCGCTCGCTCTGAGTCTCAGCGCCTGCGCGACGCCCTCGAAACCGCCGCCGTTGCCCTGCGCCTGCCCGGCGATACCTGCAGCGCCAGCATTGACTACGCCGATGCCGCCTCAGTCTTACTCGCTCAGTGCGGAACAGCTTATACGAACCTGGCGGGCCAAGCTGATGGGCATTCCAACGACGCCAAAACCTTGAGTGAGGCTTGGCCGGTTAGGTGATTGCGCCCACGATGCGCCAACCGTTTTAAATACTGGCTACGCGGCTTAAAGGTCATCGGGGTGCATCTCAAAAAGCTGGGCCATCGGTTCTCGGAGCGTAATTACAAAAGCGCGTAAATCGGCCAACTTTTTCTCCAAGACAGTTATGCGGGCGTCCCTTTCATCAATGCTGTCGGCTACGTGGACGGCTACGCTATAGCTTTCGTCGTCCACATAGCTCCTTAGATCGCCGTACCCAGATAGGCTGTAACCGATTAGCTGCGCGAATTGCTGGCGGTCGTCGTTCGTGAAGTTCATCGCCCTTAATGTGTTCATGTCGCAGCTGCTGTGCGTGTCCAGCAGGTGTTGCACGATGGCATTGGGCTTGAAACGTAGCACGCCATGCGCATCATTGGAAAGCGGTTGTATCGGGTTCTTTGCAGGAGCTTTTTCTGTGTTCTCTGTCATCGCATTGCCTTTTAGTTTGGTTGTGTGAAGTGATTGCGCCTACTCATGCGCCTACTCATGCGCCTATTTATCACCTAACCTATTGATTTAATTAAATAAAACAGGTGATTAGGTTTGACTCGGTATCAGGGTACAGAATGGCGTAAACAGTGGCTTGCAGCCCGGTTTTAGGCGCAAAGAATCGCTATTTAAAGGCTTTTCTCTATAGCTACGGGAATTGATGCGCCTACGAATTCAGCCGCGAATTAATGAAGCAATCGCCTTATAAAATTGCCAGTGCGTAAGTTGTCAATAACGTCTTTAAGGGATTCGTCTGTGATGCCTAATTCCTTAGCAAAATCAAGAAAACATATCCCACCGCCGCCGTTGTGCTGGTTGTCAATAAGTTTTTGAAGTACCAGCATTTCAATACTGCCGTCTTGCGGTACGCCTATCTGAGCCATGCGCCATTCTCTGTTTTGGTAAACACCTACCTCTCGCACTTCAATCAAACCCAGCCTTATCAGCTTAGGACAAGACGAGGCCGACCCGCCTAAAGCCCGCAACATCCAGTAATCAATCCACCCAATTTCACTGCAAATAGCAGCTAAAGTTTGCGCTTGGCTTTTTGTTAGCGTTTCAAGTTCATTCATCGCACAGCCTTCAATTTGGTTGGTTTCGTTCGGTAGTGGTCACTGGTCAGCTTCACGCTTGAATGCTGCAATAGCTTGGACGCGCTTTCCATATCGTCGGCAAGGTCTGCGGCACGTTTTCGCAAGTCGCGCAGGTACAGACCGGATAAGTCAGATTTAAGCCTTGGAAACGCCTTGATTGCCGCTTGCTTGGCTTCATTCCAGCGTTTTTCACAGAGCATCCATTCGCTTACCTGCCGCCCGGTATCGCTTGCCAGCAGCATGACGCAATGCGCTTTGCTGGCTTCCCGGCGCTCTACCATCGCTGAAAGTACGGGCGAGTCAGCAACGTCAAAATAAGCCCATTTGGCCGTTTTGCTGGCCTTAAATCGCAGCTTTCCGTCTACCGGCATACGCACAGTGCGAACGTCGGTAATCCGCATCCCTGTAGCCGTGGCAATGTCCATTGCATCCTTCAATATCCGGTCTGCCTTGCTGTAGATCGCGTCAAACATCGCGTCGGTCACTTCGACCTTGCGCGGCTTTTCTTTGTTGCCAAAATCCGTTAATCCCCGCGCTGGATAGGTTTCTTTGGTCATCCCCCACTTGCGCGCCTGACCCCAAACAACAGCCAGCACAGCCAATTCACGATTGGCGGACACTTTTGCGCTTCGCTTATTTAGGTAAATTTGCAGCGTGTAAACCTCGATTTCATGCCAAGCCATTTGCCCGAAAGCTGACTCTATATTTTTGAGGTAGCTTTTGTACTGCGCTCGGGTGTTGACTGATTCGTAGTTCGGTAGTATTTCGTCGCGCCACTGGTCGATTGCCTGCTGTACGCGCCCTATGGTCAGCGGGATATGGTTGTGCAGCTTGTGCCATTGCTCGATTGCACTTGCATAGTCAGTACCCAGCCTAACGTCTGACTTGCCTGTACCGCGCATATCGTAGACGTAGTAGGTTAGGACGCGCCCGCCGACCGTCCTGTAAGACTTGCTGCGCAGGCGTGGGTACTTGCTTTTTTTCACTTGATTGCTGCCAGATTTAAGCCGTTTGAACTCGCCACTGTACGCCCTTCGAGCCAATCTCTGGCATGGATTCGGGACAAGATCACGCGCTTGCCGTCAAGCCGATGCGGGATGCCGTGCTGCGCTATCCACGCTGCCTGCTGGCCGTGGCGTGCGTACCCCGTGAGGTCGTGAAGCTCACCCGATGACAGATATTCACTACTCATATCTCACCCTCCGCAGGTTGTGGTGTGGTGCCGATACCGTGGGCGGCTTCAATTGCGCGGGCAAATTCTTTAAACCCTGGCGGCAGTCGCTTTGTTGTTGGCTCAATGCCTAGCAATATGACGCAAAGGTGAGCGTCGGTAAGCGCTACAGGTGCGGCTGGCTGTACTGGCAGCGCATCTATCAGCCCTTGCCGATATTCGTCGCGCTGACGCTTTATGCACGCCGGTAAGTCACAAAACAAACTGCATGAGTGAATGTCGTCAGTCATATCGGTCCTTGAGTAATGGCTGCTTGAGCTTCTTTGCCTTGAAAATAATCAATGCAAGCCTGATAACCTTCTTGTCCGTACAGAGCTAATACGGCATCCCTCCACTTCAAATTGCCGTGCATCTTTGATGCTGCTGCATGAGACGAGTCCATTTGTTGCTTGAGTACATTAATCTTTGAGTTCAACACTGAGACCTGCTGCTTTAAAAATTGCCTGTCTAAAGCTTGCGATTTCGGCAGCGTGTCAATCTTTGCCATAAACTCTTTTTTGAGTTCTTTCATGTCGGCAACAAGTGTGCGTGCCTCGCGTATGACTTCGACTAATCGCAACTCTGCTTCAACTGCTATATTCATATCAAGCCTCAAAACTTCTTGCCGTCAACAGCGCGGCGACTTTCTAGCGTATGGTCGATTCTTGTGGCGTTAAAAATTAGCTTCTCAGCTATCGCGCCTGCAACGTCCAGACCAAGCCCGCCGCTCATATCGAAAATGCGTATAACGGCGTCTGCCAGTTCAACTTCAAGCATCGAGCGATTCGGTAGCTTGTCGTCTTTCAACAATTTGCGGTGGCCTTCCATTGCTTCGCTGATTTCGCTGTGAACCAAGCACAACAGTTCGCCCACGTTTTTTGTCGGTGCTATCAGCGGATAACCCTTGCTTGTCAAATCTGCGCCGCTGGTCATATCCGACCACCAGCCATTTTTCTTGGCTTGGCCGTGGCATATCCACTGCAGCGTCTCGCCTGCTGTTTTAATCGTTGTCGGGCAAAGGTACGTCATGCTTGTTTCCAGTTTGATAGCGCCGCAAGCAACGCCTGCGGGTCAATTTTTAAGCTCGGGATTGCGTCAACGCCGCCATTTTTTTGTGCTGCTCGGTATTTGACTTGATACGCAGCCCGTACTGCGAGCGCTTTGGGCGTTTTGTCATACGCCCGCTTTTGCTCTTTTTTTGTTTCGCCAGTGCTTGGCATGATCAAAAGGGAATCGAGCTATCGTCCAGATCATCAAAGCCGCTGGCCGCTGGCGCTGCCTGACGTGCTGGCGGCTGGCGCTGCTGTGCTGGCGCTGCGGGCCGTTGCGCCTCTGGCTGCTTGTCTTTGCGCTTGACGGACACGCTGAAAAACTTCCCGCTTTTGCCTTCTTTCACCCATGCATCAAGGAAAAATTCAACGCCGTCTACGTTGAGCGACCCGGTGTACCCTGGCTGGCTGTCTTTGGTCTTGCGCTCGTTTTTGAAAAGTACGCCTCGATTAGTATTGTCAAATTCAGTCATTTTTGCCTTTAGTAAGTGTGTTCATTTGCAATGCGCCGAATCATTTGATCCAGATACTCATTCGCCACAGTGCAGCGGTTTTTAATCTTGTCCTCCAGCGCCAAATCACGGCTGTACTGGACGGTAGTGATTCGGTGTTCTGGCGCGATATGCTCGACGTAATGAAGCTCTGGCCGCTCGTAGCCGATTAGGTCGTCAGGGGTGTTAACTAAGCAGTAAGCAATCTCGAATTTCTCGACCGCCCACAGCATCATGTAAGCGCGGCCCTGCCATTCGTAGAGCTTGTCTGCGCCATCCTCTGACAACGCCGGGAAGGTCTGCAACGACCACGAGCTTTTAATGTCGGTAATTTTGGCTGGTGTGAAAATGTCACATTCGCCAGTTATCCAGTCGTTGGTTTTGCGCTCGGTGTTTTTCTTGTGGCTGGTGAAAAATACTGCGTTGTACAGGTCAATCGAATCGTCTTCGCACTGGATACCTTTATCGAGATACTTGCCGCTAATTTGTTCGTCGTAACCGTAAACCGACTGTTTAGCCAGCGACTTGATAACCGTCTTTGCGCCAGCCGACAAACTGCGCTCCCACAATGGCGCAAGGATTGCCCGGTCTTCGTCGGTCTTTTTGGTCTTGCGGCTGATCGTCGCCAGTTCGTCAGTGAGTAACGCCGGGTCGATGCTTTGCGCGTCGGTCATGATTAACCCGAGGCTAGATGCTCTGAATTTATGCACCGACGTTCTCCGGTACGCCAGCGCCCGCCATCGCTTCTAAGGCGGCTTCCAGCGTCGATTCCTGCGCCAAAGTCAGGGCGTAGCCAGCCGACAATTCATCGGCTGTATAGGTTCCGGCCTGTATCGCCGCCAAAGCCTTTTTAAACCGTTCTTCATTGATTGGGCGCTTTTGGCGAGTCGCAACAACCGGCCTGATGCGCAGGCATTCAACCGTATCGCCCGCCAGCTTTGCAGTGCTGGCAAACAGCGTGATCGGCTTGCCTGCCCAATCCTCGATGTAATTCCCGTAGAGCTTGGCAATCGTTTTGCTGTTCGTCGCGTTCAAGATAAAAGGCTTCACGCCGCCCTTTAAATGTGCAACAGTGCATTCCTCTTTTTTCCCACCAGTGCCAACGATCACTTCCCGAACAACAAAATCAATCGCCACGGTCACATCCTCACCCGGTGGCAACCAATACGCACCGATGTAATCAGGATTTTGCAGCCGCTTCCAGTGTGTTTTTTCTGCATTCATTTCATACCCCTTAGAAAAAGTACCAGCTAACCAAACCGGCAAAACCAACCAAAGCAATCGCGCCCGCAATGGGCTGCCAATCGAAAATATCGCGCCAGCTTGGGTTCATATCAATCACCTGACGATGCTGGTCTAAGTGCTGTTTTAGGCTGTCGCATTCGCCTGTACATTCCGGCTGGTTTGGGCATGGCTGACGCATGGCGTCGCAGTGCTTAACTTGTTTGATGGCAAGGCTACAAACGCAATTTCGACCCTGCTGGCATTCATGTGTGCAGGTCATGGTTTTGCCTCGTAAGAATCAATGTCTTCGCCTGTTTCTTCGTCGTACCACTCACACCATTCACCATCCTCAAAGCACTCAAGCCCGCCCGCGTTACAAAATTCAGGCTTTATCCTGTTCTCCAGTTGGAATTGGTCGTAACGCGCCAGCGTATTTAAAAGCGCTTGCGCCTCTGCTGCACTGGCAACAGGCACGCGAAAAGCTTTTCCTGGCACTTGTGGAATCCACCAAACACGCAAATCGTTTGGCTTGGTCATGGCGCGCTAACAAAAGCAATCGAATAAATGACAACCATCACGGCGACAACTAGCAGCCAGCTAACAGCTTTATCACCCAGCGTTGTCGCGTTTGAAGGCTTGGCAAGCAGTACGGTTTGAATAACTACTGCATCGCCTTGGACGGGCATTGCAGGGGGTATGTAGCAGCGGCCAATTTGAAGCCCGACAGTAGTGGTGTAGGGGGTCATGCAACCTCCAGCGCCGTTAGCTGGCTAATCTGACGCTGAATGTCTACTTGCATGGTGTGGAAAGCCGCTGCTGCTGCTTTTTCTTGCGCCTTCAAAGCCTCGATTTGCGCGGGGCGTGGGTCGAAGCCGTCTGGAATATCAAATTCGATTTCTTTGCAGCCCAGTACAAGATATTTGTCTTTGCTATATGGCTCAAAACCCCACATATCAAATTCGTTGTGTTCAAGGTTAAAAAGCAGATGGGCTTTAAATGTCTTTTTCATGATTCCTGCTCCAAAAAAGCTGTTTCAATTTCTGCAATCTGGTCATCTGACAAAATCTGAATAATGTTCAAGCCGCCGCAATCAGCGGCCTCAAGCGTTGCATTGGCAGGCCAGCCTGGTTCTGTGTAAGTCTGCTTTTCAGCAGCTTCCCAATAGATTTCGCAGACCAGCGGCACGTCTGCAAGGCAATAGTGAAAGGTCATGTGTCCTTCGGTAGCACGACCTGGACAAGACCGATAGCCGCGAGCTGCTGCGATACGTGCTTGTCCTGCCTCAAGGTCACTGAGGCCAGCGATAGTGAAAAGTGATCCTGTTGCGTTGGTCATTCGTTGCTCCAGTTTGTTAACCGCTACAAACCGGATGTTTGCTTGCGATGAATGATTGTAAACACGTTTACAGCACAGTGCGCGTTTATTTGTAGATTAATTTACAAATATATTTATGTTTAACCCGGCAATGTCCCGCTTGCGACTATCCGTAGGCCGTGGTTATCATGGGCTATGTATAAAAAGACAGTGCATGAGTTACGAGGTGAGGCTGCGACTTTGGCGCGAGTTCGCGGCGTGGAGGAGACTGCAAGGCGCGCTAAAACGGTTGCGCGCAAGCTGGCGCAGCAGGGTTATAAAACCCTTGTATTCCCGAATGAGGCTTTGCTTAAGGAGTGGCGGCTGCGTCTTGCAGCGCTTGCATGATCGCGGTGCTGGCCGCATTAAAAGCCATGGCGCGCCGGATTTTGTCTGTCTGACTGATCATGTCAAACAGAACTGCTAGCTCTATAGCAGCGGGGGTCAATTCGGACGGCGCAATGATGCTGACATCAACCGCCATGCGTCCCTCCTCCTTAAGTAGCCACATGGAGTTCACCTTTAAGTAAGCAGCGACGGCTTCATGTGATTCCGTCCGAAGCTTTTGATCGCGCTTTTTGGCGTCTTTGATGATCATGCCGATGTTCTGGACAGAGGTTTGGGCGACCTGTGCAATATCCTTGCGGTCGATTTGCTGGCCTAGCGCATCGCTGCGGGCCTGCATTGCTACCAAAAGCCGTTGTCCATAAAGCATATTTAACTTTACGCGTTAAATTGTAAATTCAGTTGTTTCAAAAGCTGTAAACACGTTTACAATGACAGCCATGAAGAAAACAAAAGCTATTGAAATGCTCGGCGGCACACCCAGAAAAGCTGCTAACGCCATGGGTTATCGGGCTATCCAGACGATCTACCTCTGGCCCGATTTGCTGCCGCAAGCAACAGCCGACCGGGTCATGGGTGTTGTTGCTCGCTTGGCTAACAAGCCGGTGCGCGTCAAGGCCACCCAAAGCATCAAAACAACTGACCCAAGGGTTTAAATCATGAGCCTTCCTTTGATAGACCTGCGGGCAAAAATCTCGGCTGAAGCTGATGCGGTACTCGAAGCCGTCCAGCGTGCCACAGGCAAAGACAAAAGCGAAGTTGTCCGCGACGTTTTGCATAAGTGGGCAGTTGCTGAGATACATGCATCCAGTGTGTTGATAAAGATATTGCAACGCGAGGGATTAGTAGCGCCATCTGAGGGAGCGCTAAGGAAATCAGGAGAAGCAGCATGAGCACCACTGAAATCGTTCGTTACGAAGCAATGGTTTACGCCATTGCCGAATGTCACGCCATTGATGAAGTCAAAGACATTCGAGACAAGGCAATGGCCCTTGAGCTTTACGCAAAGCAAGCCCGCAACACTGAAGCCGAACGAAAAGCCAGCGAGATTCGCCTTCGCGCTGAACGCCGTACTGGTGAACTGTTGAAGGAATTGGCACGCGGGGATGCTGGCAGGCCAATTAAGGAAATTGTCCCGACGATAGGGACGATTAATCCCCCCAACGATGCGGATAAAACCACCGTTGCGGCTACCCCTTCCCCCTATGCCAGCGCACTGCAACAAACTGGAATCAGTACCCAGACGGCCAGCCGTTACCAAGCCCTTGCCAACGTACCCGCGCAAGTCTTTGAAGAGGCTTTGCGTGACCCGGTAGTCAAGCCAACGACCGCCGCATTGATTCGCCACGCCCGCGCCCCAGAGCCTCAAATGCCCGCCGATGTTTTGTGGCTTTGGGGCCGTATGCGTGACTTTGAGCGTGACGGGTTTTTTCATAAATCTGTTGCGAATCTGCTTGATCCACTTACCCCGTCTATGCGCGCCGATATTGAGCGTATCGCCCCGCGCATGGCTGATTTTTTTAATGAACTTAAGGAGGCATTCCATGAGCTTGCATAACGACATCACCAACGCAATCAACCTCGAAATTGAGAACTTAGGTTCTGCCATTGCGTTATCCCCTACGTCCGTAGCACTGGCCGTGCAACGTGGCTTTACAAGTCAAAGCATGGAGCCGCACGTCCAATACACAAGCCTTGAGCATATCAAGCACATGGCGCGCAAAGCCTTGTCTGGTCGTTTTGAAGAGTCTGGCGATGCCAACGACGCTCATCAAGGAGATATGTTTTCCGGTCAATTGCAAGACCGTTACCCAACCCCGCGTGAGCGTGGCTGCGACCCCGTTTACAAGCTGCGAGATCACTTGTCCACATCTGAAGCGCAGTGGAATGTTGACACGCTGCGAAAAGCTGCCAACGCCCGGATGCGACATGCAGACGCATTGGACGCATGGAATGCAAACAGAGTTACAGACATTGTTGAAGACAAGCAAGCAGCATGACCTTAAGCCACATCCTACAGCGCAAAGAATCGCAAGCCCAAAAGCTTTACGCAGCTACAAAAGACGCCAGCCTAGTACAGCCAAAAACATACGTTAATAGCGCAATGCAGGGCACTTACACGGGCAACAGCATGGGCTCTTCGCGTGATGGCGCTAACGCAGTCGTGGTCAGCTATGGGACGCCAGCATGACAACACTCACATTCACAGACACCCGTAGCCGCACGACTGATTGCGACACCAGCCATGCCGCTGCAAAGGCCGCTGTAAGCCGTAAAGCTGACGCTGAGCGTCAGGCCATCATTGCAGTCGTTAAAGCGGCTTGCACAGGGCTTACAGCGCGTGAGGTTGCTGAGCGTACCGGAATCGAATGGCATGAAACCAGCCGTCGAATTAGCGAATGTGGGTTGATAAAAACCGCATTGCGCCGGGGTGGTTGTGCTGTTTGGGCGGCTGCATGACCGACTTAAAGCCAGTGCGCAAGCCTATGTCCAAAAAACTCAGGTTTGATGTTTTTAAGCGTGATGCATTCACTTGCCAGTACTGCGGAGGCCATCCACCTTCTATCGTTTTGGAAGTCGATCACATTGACCCTGTAGCCAATGGTGGCAGTAATGACATAGACAACCTCGTAACCGCGTGCTTCAACTGCAATCGCGGCAAAGCAGCAACAAGCCTAACCGTCATCCCTCAAAGCCTATCTGCAAAAGCGGCTGAAGTGGCCGAGCGTGAGTCTCAAGTGCAGGGCTACCACGATGTACTTGAGGCTAAACGCGACCGTCTGGAGCGTCAAGCGTGGGATGTGCTGGATGCCTGCGGTGTAGATAGAACTGTTGGATGCAGCAAAGACCAATTTCAAAGCACAAAGATGTTTGTGGAAAAACTAGGTTTCCACGAGGTGCTTGATGCAATGGAAATTGCCTCTGCCGCAAAGGGTGGAATTCACCGCTGCTTCAAATACTTTTGTGGCGTTTGTTGGAACAAGCTGCGGAAGCAAGAGGGCAACTAACAATGGCACGCGCACGCAATATCAAGCCTGGGTTTTTCACCAACGACCAGTTGGTAGAGCTTAGCTTTGAAACAAGACTTCTCTTTATCGGGCTTTGGACCTTAGCGGACAAAGCTGGCCGTCTGGAAGACAGACCCAAAAAAATAAAGATGGAATTGTTTCCCGCTGACTCTATTGATGTGGCTCCGATGCTTGCAGACCTAGCTAAGGCGGGGTTTATCAGTCGTTACACGGTGGGCGAGGTGGCTTGCATCGTGGTTAATAACTGGGATAAGCATCAAGCACCACACCATACAGAACGTGCATCTACGTTGCCACAACCGATAGTTAACGGTGAAGTACCGGTGAACTCACGGTCTGACTTGCGTGGAAATCCCCCTGATTCCGGATTCCTGATTCCTGATTCTCTGATTCCTGATTTATTGATTCATGAAAAGCCCGCAGCTTTCGCTGCACCAAAAAAAGGTAAGCCGAGAACCTCAATCCCGGAAGACTTTTTCCCGAACGAGGCCGGACTTGCCGATGCGGTTGGGTTGAATGTTTCAGTCGAGCTTGCAGCGTTTTTCAATCACCACACCAGCAAAGGGAGCTTGATGGCTGATTGGCAGGCTGCATGGCGAACCTGGTGCGGCAATGCCCGCAAATTCGCAAAGGCTGCTTCAACCCTACCCGCATGGCGCGAACAGCAGCGGGCCGAAACACAAAAAGCCGTGCCCCGAATAGCGTTAGGCGCAGTAAATCCAAACACGTTTTTCACCGAATTAGGAGCTAGCAATGTCACTGCCCTCAAGCTGGGTTGAGCCGATTTTCACGAAGCTGACGCTGATCTACGGTCAGCAGTTTCTGCGCCGCTGGCAGGACTTGGACCTCGACGCAGTTAAGGCTGATTGGGCGCATGAGCTTGACGGGCTTGACCGCGCACCCAAGCGCATAGGCTTTGCCTTGCAAAACCTGCCTACAGACAAGCCGCCGACAGTGCTGGAGTTTCGCGCTATCGCCTGGAAAATGCCCGCAGAGGCAGGTGAACCACTACCGCCAACCCAGCGTTTAGACGCCGACATTGTTGCGGGATTTACTCAAAAGCTGCAAAACCTGAAGACGACAGTTCCGAACGGCAGTAAGGATTGGGCGCACAGAATCATCGCCCGCCATGCATCTGGCGACAAGATTCTTCCCTATTCGCTGAAGCTGGCACGGTCAGCCGTTGCACCGTTTTCGCTAACTCCAAAGGCAGCAGCATGAGCCGTGTTGTTTGTTGGTTTTCATGTGGTGCCGCCAGTGCCGTCGCCACAAAGTTAGCCATTACCCAATATGCGGGGCGTGAGATTGTTATCGCTCGTTGCATTGTCAAAGAGGAACATCCCGACAACGACCGGTTTGCCGCTGATTGCGAAAAGTGGTTTGGTATGCCGATAACGAACCTAATCAGCGAAAAGTACAACGGCAGCATTTACGAGGTATTCGAGAAGCGTAAATATATCAGCGGTATTGCGGGCGCGCCTTGCACGATGTTGCTTAAAAAGCAGGTACGGCTTGATTTCCAAAAACCAGACGATAAGCATGTTTTCGGTTATTGCGCAGAAGAGCAAGGCCGCTGGGACGGTTTTCTTGACGCAAACAACATAGACGCTGTGTCGCCACTTATGGAGCGCGGATTGGAGCATTCGGATTGCTTGGCAATGGTAAGCAACGCAGGAATTGAACTTCCTGTGATGTACAGCTTGGGCTACCAGCACAACAACTGTATCGGCTGCTGCAAAGCTACTGGCGCAGGCTATTGGAACAAAATCCGCGACGATTTTCCGGCTGAGTTTGACCGCATGGCACAGGTGTCGCGTGAAATAGGCGCACGCATGACCCGCGTGGGTGAGCAGCGGATATTCCTCGACGAACTGCCACAAGGCATAGGCGACTACCAAACAGAGCCAGAGATTCAATGTGGCATTTTTTGCGAGATGGCTCAAAAAGAATACGAGGTTTCAGTATGACCGAAACCCAAGCCCACGAAATCCTAAACCGCGTCCGTGCTGGCGATAAGACGCCGACAAGGGCTGAGATAAATTTGGCGCTGGTCGTCTGTGGCGATATTACTTCGCTGTTGTCGCCAATGGTGGGCGTATGAGCAATGACTTGCAACAACTGCACGACAAGACAGACGAAGCCTTTGCACGGCGGCTATCACATGCACTGCCTGCAATGCGCTGCAAGCTTGGTTATATCAGCCAGACCATCCAAAGCGATGCAGGAGGGCCACATCTACGCCCTGACCCGGCGCAAGGGTTCTTTGTCGAGGGAAGCGATATTGGCGGCTGTGAAAGCGCGGGGGTGAAGGTGTGAGAGTTCTCCCGATATTGCATAGCGAATGCGAGCCGTGGCTATTGAAAAAACATTATGCAAAAAGGCTTTGCCCAATATCTCATGCTTTTGGCTTGTATGTTAATGATCGGTTAGTAGGAATTTGTACTTATGGAGTTCCGTCAAGCTCTCCGCTTCGGTCTGGCATTTGTGGAAAAAAGAACGAAGGTTTGGTTTTGGAATTAAACCGTTTGTGCTGTGAAAGCGGTGAAAACTTTGCAAGCTTTTTGATTGGCAGGTCTTTGCGATTACTTCCGAAACCTTCGATTGTTGTTTCTTATGCTGATATTGGCGTTGGTCATGTTGGTTATGTTTATCAGGCTGCAAATTTTGTCTATACAGGGTTAAGCGCAAAGCGTACGGATTGGACGGTTGAAGGTTTAGAGCATTTGCATGGCGCAACGATAGCGGATATGTCACGAGGTCAAAAAAACCGTGTTGAATTTATGCGAGAAAAATTTGGCGATAAATTTAAGCTAAAAAACAGATCAAGAAAACACAGGTATGTTTTTTTCAGCGGCAGTAAAAGCGATAAAAAAAGGCTTTTTGCTGATCTTAAGTATGGTTTAGAAGCATACCCAAAAGGCGATTCAATACGTTATGACGCAGGGGGTGTCATACCTACGCAATCACTTTTGTTTTTAGGGCCAATAGCATGACCCTGCAAGCCAAACCACCCAAGCCCAAAACGTGCGCAGTGTGCAAGACCAAATTTACACCGCAACGCATGGCCGCAAAGGTATGTTCTAACTTTTGCGCAATGACGTTTGCCCGGTCAGTCACCGGCAAAGCTAAAAAGATTGCAGCGGTGAAGGACAAGCGCGAGACAAAAGCCAAGCTGGACAAACTGAAAAGTAAATCACAGTGGGCGCGTGAAGCACAGACCGCATTCAATGCATGGATACGCCTACGCGATGACGACCAGCCGTGCATATCGTGCCAGCGCCATCATCAAGGGCAATACCATGCCGGACATTTTTTAAGCACAGGTGCAAGGCCGGAATTACGGTTTGAGGCGCTAAACGTACACAAGCAATGCGCCCCATGTAATAACCATTTAAGCGGCAATATCGCCAAGTACCGCCTTAATCTGATAGCCAAGATCGGGCCTGAGTTTGTAGCTTGGCTAGAAAGCCACCACGAACCAAAAAAATACACGATTCCACAACTTCAAGCGATTAAGACCGACTACGCCGCAAAAACAAAAGCACTGAAAGCAGCAGCATGAAACCGCATATTTTCAAACGCCGTGGCCTGTGGTACTGCCGTTTTAGTGAGCCGGGTAAAACTGTTACTGGTATTGGGTACAAACCAAAAGATGCCTATGACGATTGGCTGCTTTTGGAGTTGAAAGCATGAAGCGCACATTTATCCTGGTGCACACCCAAGCCCGCTCAAACGCCCTGCAAGCCGTAAAGGACGCGCCTGAAGGCTTTGCTGTGGTGGTCAGCGAGCCTAACCGCACGCTGGATCAAAACGCGGCGCAATGGCCGTATCTGGCCGGGTTCGCAGCGCAAAAACAGCTTTGCATAAACGGCGTCATGCAAAAGGCCACGGACGACGATTGGAAAGACGTTTTAACCGGCTGCTGGAATGGTGAAACCCGCATGGCTGCATTTGACAACAAGGTAATCATGCTGCCACAACGCACTAGCCAAATGGGCAAGCGGGTTTTTAGCGAGTGGATGGAATTTCTCGTGGCTATGGCCGCACAAAGTGGTGTGGAGCCTGTTTACAAAAGTCAACCTATGGAGCGCGCAGCAGCATGACTAACCAAAGGCAGCAAATGACCATCATCCAACTAAACGCAGATTTCGAGGCGCAGGCTAAAGGGCTGGATTTAACGAATGACGGCCAGCGCTACAAAAGCATTAGGACGGCTCGCATCTGGACAAAGTTTCTGGCCGATTGCATGGCGCGCAAGTGCTATCAATGGATATAGCGCCTTGATGCCCAAATATCCAAAGTTATCTTGAAAAAGATAGTTGATAAGCGCAATGCCTGCGGGCTTAGATAGCTATTAAAAAAGGACAAGCATGAAAGCGAATGACGTTTTAACTTTGGCAAACAAGGCACTGATTGCGAGGCGTTACATGAGTTTTTATCATGAAGAAATGCGTGATGCAAAACACAAACAGGATGCCAAAAAAACGGAAGTTGCCGAAAAACAGTTCATGCGTTTTAAACACGAGTTTTGCACATTCATGGACTGCATAGCCATTGTCTCCCGTGATGCTGGCAATGAATTCAGGCGTGAAGGCTGGGGCCGTAGTGATATCTGAAAGGGCAAACATGATGCGCAACGACATTGACAACATTTTTGACGCTCTTTTGACGGATTGGCATTGTTGGGCCAGCAACTTCAGGCACGTATCCCAAAGTGGTAGCTGCGCCATGTTCACCGACGTTAAAAGCAGCAGGCAGTGGCAGGACGCCGACGAAGTATTAGATAACGCAAAGCACAATTCAACGATGAAAGCTTTGGATTTTCACATTTCTGAGCTAGAGCCAAGCCACCGAACAGCTATACAGATCAAAGCGCGCAACCTTTACACAGGTGTCAGCGTCTGGACTAGCGCAAGGCTACCGGCTGACCCAATGGAACGCGCTGCAATACTGATGGCGGCTAAGAGCGCACTGATGACGAGGTTAAGCGCTGCGGGGGTAATGTAAGGGTTTGTCCTATGAAAAAATATTATTTAATCATTGCACTGATGATTGATTAGCTAATATACTATCACTCAAGGGGAAGCAATCACGCCAACCTAAGTGGAGATCAAAATGGCAACTTTCACAATTAGCGTAAACGACAGCGACATGGGTTGCTATGTTGCGGGTACGGCAACCGAAGCCCTCGACGCATACGCAAGCGATGCAGGCTTTAAAGATTACGCCGATGCTTCAGCTCAATTTGGCGATGATGCAACAGCTATCGAAATCGACACCGACGCACTTTGCGAGGCTGTTACTGCATCCACCGGATTCACTGTATTTCAAGACTCTTATGGCAATGGTATCGCGCTTGTTGATGGCGACAGCTACGACAACTGGCAGCAGCTTTCAGAGTCCATTGGCAAGAATTGCTGGGATTTTAAGGCGTGAACATACCTGCCAAGCGCCCGCCTGCAGAGCGTGGGCAGGGGCGCAAGAGCCTTCAAGGTGCAGGCAAGTCTCCAGTGCTGCAAGTTGTCATGTCGCCGGAGCTTTTAGCAAAAGTCAAGTTGCTGGGTGGTGCGCAATGGGTGCGCAATGCGATTGACAACGCTAAGAAATAACTACAAAAAAGCGTTGACAACCGCATTAATTAGCATAATATATGGATGTGGGGCGTAAGCAATTGCAGAACCACATTCAAAACGCATGTTGATTAGTGAAACCCCAAGGGCCGTAAGGTAAGGTGGTTACGCGAACCATTAGAGAGCTAGTCAGCAGCCGTTTTGATGATAGTGGAAAGCCTGGTCTAACGGCCTGCGCTAGCAAGGTTCGACACCGTGCCATCAAATTAATTTAAAGCCCGCAAGGTTTACTCCTTAGCGGGCTTTTCTGTTTAGCGGGCCGAATCAACAATCACAGCTATACGCTTAGATTCGCGTCCCGCACCTATTGCCGAGTCATCGCGCAGTGTGGGCGCGAGCAGGACGGCTAAATCCTGTTATCTCCGAATGGCATCGCACCATCCACACGGCGGGAACGGTCGGCCCTGGCCGCAAGGCTAAACCCGAAGGGCGCGCATGGCACTGAAGACGTTAAAACCCCTATTGGCCGTACTCAACACCAACCGCGTGAAGGTGCTGGACACCAAAGCAGGCGCTACCGAGCGGGTAGGTAATTCGCTACTGATGAGCTAAAATAGACGAAGGCCGGACAGTGCTGATAACACCTCCGACCTTCTAACCATCAAACGTTCTGGAGGAACGCATGACAGCTACAGTAATTCTAAACCCCGTCAAGCATTGCACGAAGTGCGGTGAGGGTAAAGCGATAGATCAATTCCCTGTGCGGCATAGCACCCCCTTCGGGTGCGTCTGCAAGGCATGTATTTGTCTTAGACAAAACCTGCGACGCGCCAAACTGATGGGCACCGAAGACAAGAATAAGTGGAACCTACAGAGTCAGGCTTTGTTCAAGGTAGGCGAGCGGCAATGCAGGACTTGTCAGCAGGTTAAGTCCATGGATGGATTTAGAAAGAAGGCAAAAGGCTTTAGTCATGAGTGCTTGGATTGCAGCAACGCAGCGGCCCGCGCAACCTATGCGGCCAACCTGAACGGCAAGCGTGACCGATTGCAGGCGGTAGGCAGGGCAAGACGATTAACGCATGGGCAGCGGATGAACGACCAGAAGCGTGCTTATGTGGCGGCTAACCGCGCAAAGGTGACGCAAAGACAAAATGATTGGTCGAAAGCTAAATTACTAAGCGACCCATTGTTTGCGCTTAAGAAGCGGATTCGTTCACAAATAAGCAATGCCTTTTTATCGTTCGGATGCCGCAAAAATAAGGAGACTTTAGCGATCCTTGGTGGCACCTTCGAAGAGTTCATGATTCATATTGAGAGGCAGTTCACCAAAGGCATGAACTGGGATCGCATGGGTAAAGAGATTCACATAGACCACATCGTGCCGCTAGCGTCCGCGACTAATGAAGCGGAAGTTATAGCGCTGAATCACTTGAGCAATCTACGGCCTATGTGGGCAACGGAGAACATCAGCAAGGGAGCGAAGTTGCTGGTTCTGATTTAGTGGCAACGAAGCAGAAGCAGCCTAGCTGGCGCACAGACAAGCGGACAGCAACAGAGCGCGGCTACACCTGGGCATGGACAAAGGCGCGCAATGCGTATCTTGCAGAGCATCCGCTGTGTGTGATGTGCCAAGCTATGAAGCCCCCAATGGTGACAGCAGCAAACGTAGTCGATCACATCACGCCGCATCAAGGCGATCAAACGCTGTTTTGGGATAGCGATAACAACTGGCAGGCGCTGTGTAAACCGCATCATGACGGAGACAAGCAGATGCTTGAGCGGTCAGGTGAGAAGCGAGCAGAGTTTGACGTAAGTGGTCGCGTGGTGTGGTGATGGGGTGGGTGGGCAAGAAGTCCACAGCCTCTTATGACCAAACCCGACAGTACCCTTTGATTTAACGCTAACGCACAACTCGTCGCCAAAGTAAGGCAGGAAACTACATGGCCACCAAAAGAAACCGCGCTGACTCCGCTGCCAGTGCAGTTCGGGCTATGGTCAACGCCTCAAAAGACGAGATTGCCGTACCTGCGCACGTCAATTTGCGTGGCGGCGATCAGGTGTTTTGGCAGGGCGTTGTGCGCGCACGCGCGAGGGACGAGTGGACTGAGACTGATTTAGTGGTTGCTGCACAGCTCGCCAGATGCCTGCATGACATCGAAAACGAACAGTCCGCGCTTGATGTTGAGGGAACTGTAATAAAGAACGACAAAGGCACGGCGGTCGTTAACCCCCGCGTTTCAGTGCTGGAGCAGTTCGCTCGTCGTGAAATGGCTTTGATGCGGACTTTGCGCATGGGTGGCCGGGTCGCTGGTGCAGCCCGCGATGAAGCGCCGGGGCGAAAGATTGAACGACAGTCTCGAAAGTTGCGCGAAGAACTGGAAGACGACGAATTACTGGCGTAATGGCTAAAAAGCTTACACGCGGCGAAAAGGTCGTCGCGTTTATCCACAAGTACGTGCTTTCTCCTGAAGGGCAGCACATAGGCAAGCCGATAAAGCTTGAGCCGTTTCAGGTTCGCTTTATCAAGGAAATTTACGACAACCCGATAGGAACCCACACTGCCTACCTGTCCATTGGACGCAAAAACGGCAAGACGGCGCTGATCGCGGCAATTCTGCTGGCGCATATCTGCGGGCCTGAAGCGGTGCAAAACAGCCAGATCGTCAGCGGTGCGCAGTCAAAAGAGCAGGCGGCGGTCGTCTTTGAACTGGCGCGCAAAATGATTGAAATGTCGCCTATCTTGACGAAGCTGGTCCGCATCCTGCCCAGCGGTAAGCGGTTAATCGGCTTGAGTAAGAATGTTTTATACCGCGCGCTATCAGCAGAAGGTAAGACGGCACACGGACTTTCACCAATTCTGGCAATTTTGGACGAGGTGGGCCAGGTAGTAGGGCCGACAGATAAATTTGTGACCGCAATCACTAGCGCGCAGGGTGCATACACCAGCCCGCTGCTGATTGCGATTTCAACCCAGGCGCCTACGGACGCGGATATGTTTTCGACATGGATTGACGCGCAACGCGCAGCGCCTGATCCGCGTGTGGTTTGCCATGTGTACGAAGCGCCAAAAGATTGCGCTCTGGATGACAAGAAAGCGTGGGCGGCATCAAACCCCGCAATGGGTAAGTTTCGCAGCGTTGCTGACATTGAAAAGCAGTGCAAGTCAGCAATGGAAATGCCAGCGAACGAACCCGAGTTCCGTAATCTGATCTTGAATCAGCGCGTCGAAGCTGTCAGCCCGTTCGTGAGCCAGAACGTATGGCGCGACAACGGCGGTGAATGCGGCCCTATTGAGGGTAAACAGGTATGGGGCGGCTTAGACCTGTCTAGCGTCAACGACCTAACAGCGCTTGTTTTAGTGACGGATGACGGCGGCGTGCATTCGGAGTTTTGGTTACCGGCTGAAGGCTTGGCAGAAAAGTCCCGTAAAGATCGCGTGCCGTATGACTTGTGGGCCAAACAAGGCCACTTGAACACGACACCAGGCAGGGCAATTGAATATGAATTTGTGGCAGATGCAATGCGCGGCTTATTTGATCGCTGTGATGTACAGCGTATCGCTTTTGATCGCGCTTTGTTTGAACATTTAAAGCCGTGGCTTGTAAAAGCTAATTTCAGCGACAGTGAACTAGAAAAGTTTGTGCCGTATGGGCAAGGCACTTTGAGTATGACGCCAGCGCTTAGAGCTTTGGAGGCCAAACTTCTAGGCAAACAACTTCAACACGGCAATCATCCGATTTTGGAAATGTGCGCAAAAAACGCCAAAGTGATTGGCGATTCAGGCGCGCGTAAGTTCGACAAGAAACACGCGCGTGGCCGGATTGACGGCATGGTCGCGCTGGCTATGGCTTGCGGCGTTATGCCAGCCACTGAAACTGAATCAAACATAGACGACTTCCTAAATAGTCCAATATCAAACTGAATTACATCCTATGGCATCTATTTACAACACATTCCGCTCATGGTTTGGCGGGGGTGGTGCCATTGGTGAGGGGGTAGGGCAGCAAAATGCACAACCTGGCGCGGCGCTGATTCCTGATACCGCAGTGGCGACCGTTGACGGCGCGCTGCAAATTGCCACTGTTTGGGCGTGCATTGACCGCAGGGCTTCAACAATGGCAAGTCTGCCGTTTTTCGCATACGAAACAAAGAATGGCGAAAAGGTTTTAGCGCGTAAATCACGCCTTTTTGAGTTGCTACACGAAAGCCCAAACAGTCGGATGACGCCTTATGAGTTTTGGCGGTCGATGATGCTCAATCACGACTTGCGCGGCAATGCCTACGCGCGTGTTGACAGGGACACCAACGGCGAAGCAATAGCCCTTTGGCCCATGCCCGCCGATCAAGTAGAGGTGCTGGTGCTGCCTGATGGGTCGATGGTCTACGAGTACAGTTTCGCTAACGACGTTGCTATTTTGGCTGCAGAAAACGTGATGCACCTGAAGAATCTAGGCAACGGGACTACGGGACTCGCAAAGCTGGAATTTATGCGGTCTTCAACTGACGAAGCGAGCAAGGCGCAAGCGCAGGCCAGCAAAATATTTGGCAACGGCGGCAAACCAACCGGCGTTTTGATGATCGACAAGGTGCTAAACGCTGACCAGCGAAAAGCACTGCTGGCAAACTTTGCAGGCATGGCTGAAGGCAACGCCGCCCGCCTGTTTCTGCTTGAAGCTAACATGAAATATGAGCAACTGAGCATAAGCCCGGTTGACCAGCAATTATTGGAGGCGCGCGTCCTAAGTACCGAAGAGTTGTGCCGCTGGTTTGACGTACCGCCCGTTTTAATTGGTCATTCAAACGTCACCGCATGGGGCAGCGGAATTGAGCAAATTGTGCAGGGGTTTTACACCCTGAGCCTACGCCCGATGCTGGTCAATATTGAGCAGGCCGTGCGTAAAAGGGTGATGACCTCACGCCAGCGGGCCACTATGACCGTCGAAATCAGCATTGATGCGTTGTTAAGGGGCAATCCTGTGCAAAGGTCTGAGACATACGCCAAATTGTTGCAAAACGGCGTGATTACGATTGCAGAGGCGAGGCAGTTGGAGGGGTGGCCGTACATGGCAGGCACTAACGTATTACACGCCCAATCTAACCTTGTCCCGTTGAATATGTTGGGCAAACAAGTTGCATCCGGTGGCAGTGGCGCGAATATCGCCCAATAAAGGAAAATCATGGAACATAAATCACTCGCCCTTGCTGATGCGCAGTTCAAAATGGCATCAGACGGGGCGCATTTTGTCGGTCTTGCGTCAACTTTTGGCAATGTGGACAGCTACGGAGACACGATTGTCAAAGGCGCATACGCTGAAACACTGACCGCGCACGGTCTTCCCAAAATGTTTTTTAACCATTCAAGCGACCAAGTGCCGCTTGGTAAGTGGATAAAGGCTGAAGAAACCGATACCGGCCTGCTTATGACGGGCGAATTCACACCCGGTAACGCAATGGCGCAGGAAGTTAAGGCGGCTTTGATGCACGGCACAGTCGACAGCATGAGCATCGGCTACAGGCTCAAAAAAGGCGACTACACCGACACCGATACGGGCCGGATCATCAAAAACATATCGCAACTGGCCGAAGTCAGCATCGTGACCTTCCCGGCTGACAAATTCGCCCGCGTTGACCTATCCAGCGTCAAGAGCTACGGCGACGAAATCAAGCAAGTCGAAACAATTAGAGAATTTGAGTCGTTCCTGCGGGATGCAGGTGGATTCAGTAAGGGGGCGGCACAAGCGTTGACCGCCCGCGCTAAAGAGTTGTTCACCCTGCGGGATGCAGGCGCAGGCGACAAAGAAGCGAAAGAAATGGCTGAAATACTGGATCGACTCCAGAAAATCAGCGCATAAAGCACGCAAAACCCTGCATCTAGCCGCCCACTGAGGCGGTTTTTTTACGTCTAAAGGAACCCAATATGTCCGACGCTATTTTGAAAGCCCTCGATTCTGTTGAACTCAAGCTCAAAACCATGTCTGAAAAGGCTGATGGCGAGATGAAAACCCTCGGTCAAGTGTCTACCGACACCAAAGCCGCCATTGATACCATCGGCGTTGAGCAGCGCACCCTTGCCGACCGTATGCTGCAAATCGAGCAAAAGTCGAGCGCGCCCGCTGATACTGAAGCCAAAGACGAAAGCGTCGGCGCTCAGTTCACGAAAAACGCGCAATACAGTACGTTTTTGAAGCAAGAACGACGCGGCGGTATGCGCCTTGAGTTGAAAAACACCATCACCAACGCCATCGGCGCGACCTACAGCGACCGCAAGCCCGGAATTGTTGAAGGCGCTTTCCGCGTATTCACAATTGAAGACCTGTTGACCTCGATCCCGACCACCGCGCCGTCGATTGATTGGATCCGTGAAAACGTCTTCACCAACGCAGCCGCAGAAACTGCCGAGGGTTTGGTTAAGCCTCAGTCCAGCCTGACCTTCACGACCGGCACGATGCCCGTCAGCACAGTGGCGCATTGGATCAAGATCACGCGACAACTGGCGATGGACAACGCAGCTCTGGCCGCGTACATCAATCGCCGCATGGTCTACGGCGTGAATTTGCGCGTGGAAAATCAGCTTGTAGCAGGCAACGGCGTAGCGCCTAACCTGAACGGCCTGACCAACACCGGCAATTTCACACCGCACGGCTACACCGCTCTGATGCTGACCAATGCAGGACTGTCGGCGACAAACCGCTTTGACCTTATCGGCAAGATGATGGGCGATGCTGCACTTGCCGACTATCCGGCTGATGTGGTCATCCTGAACACGGGTGATTGGTGGACTATGCGCTTGTCGAAAGACTCGCAAGGTCGCTACCTGTTGGGTGATCCTGGTTCTGTCGTTGCGCCATCCCTGTTTGGCCGTCCTGTCGTGGCATCAAACGCCATGATTGCGGGCAATGTGTGGGTTGGTAGCTTGTCGCAAGCCGCAACGCTGCACAACCGCGAAGGTGTTGTGGTCGAGATCAGCGATTCCGACGAAAACAACTTCCAGTTGAACCTTTTGACTATCCGCGCCGAACGCCGTTTGGCACTGACTGTTGAAAAACCAGCAGCAGCGCGTTACGGCCTGTTGGCTCCAGCTTAATGGTTGAAATTGAGATTCTCGGCTGCGTCGTAACGGCGCAGTACGGGACGCTTAAGCAAGGCGACATTGTGCGAACCAGCGCTGAGTTTGCCGACCACCTGGTGACTGATTGCGGCGCGGCCAAGTACACCAAAGCCAAACCACCCGTCGAAGTAGACGAACCAAAGACCAAAAAGCAGGCCCACAAAGCCTAATTGCTGCGTCATACGCCTCTGCCGGGGCGTATCTCAGAGCAAGCATCAAAAGCAAACAAGATTCAAAGGAAACATCATGGCTAAATGGGTAAGAAGTGGCGTTTTGGACAACGGCCTGAACGACATCAAAACAGTGGCTACAAAAATGCTGCTTTTGAGCACATACACCGCAGGCGACACCTACGCAGTGGTTTTTGCTAACAGGCTAAACGCTGGTGTGACGATGGTCGCTGCGGACTTCACCCTTGCCGCCGTGGGAAACAACCGCACGTTGACGACGGCGGCAGGAAAGGCTGACACAGCTACAGCAACAGCCGCTACGCCAAACTTGCACATTGCTTTTACTGACGGCGTTGGTGTTGTGATCTGGGTCACAGACGAAACGAGTGATCAGCCTATCACTTCTGGCAATACGATCAATTTTCCGGCTCTGGTTTACACCAGCCAACAGCCCGTTTAAAACATGACCACTGCAACGATCACGCTAAACCCCGGCACGGGTGGTGACAAGCCGCTAGTCGATACCCTGACCACGGTTGACGGTGTAGCGGCTCCGGCTGGCGCTTCGGTGCAGTTTGTCAAGGTCGGACACGGCGCAGCTAGTGACTTTAAAACAGCATCAGCAGCTAACCCGATGCCGGTAGCTGGCGCATTCTTTCAAGCTACGCAGCCTATAAGCGGCACGGTTGCGGTGTCCAACATGGTCACCCAAGGTTTGACAGACACGCAGCTACGGCTAACCGCTGTGCCTGTATCTGGCACCGTAGCCGTATCAAATATGGTGGCGCAAGGGCTGACAGACACCCAAATTAGAGCTACAGCCTTGCCTGTTAGCGGTGCATTCTTTCAAGCCACGCAGCCAGTGTCCGGCCCTGCCACCGACACGCAGTTACGAGCGACTCCGTTGCCTGTAACCATGTCAAACACGCTTGCGCTGACAGACACACAACTCAGGGCTACGCCTGTGCCTGTCAGTGGTGCTCTATCCGTTACAGCTAACGGCATCATCTCGACAGTTAACAGCACTTCGGTTGCCCTTGCTGCTAATGGTGTGTTTACCGGCCCAGCCGAAGATATTACAGAATTTGCCGATGTTCGCTTAATGGTTTTTGCAGACCAGCCCAGTGCGGTAGATGGCTTGCAGCTTCAGCAATCGACAAACGGCACAAACTGGGACTCGATAGACGCTTTTACCGTACCTGCAACAACCGGCAGACCGTTTAGCGTGGGCGCATCAGCGCGGTTTTTCCGCATCGTGTACACCAACGGCGCAACAGCACAAACAGCTTTCCGGCTGCAAACCAAGCTCTACAAAGCGTATGGAAAAGGCGCATCGGTCAGGCCGCAAGACGCCCGCAGCAATGAGAATGATTTTGAAGAGGTGCTGGGCTTTGGGATGGTTTACAACGGCGTAGGCTGGGATCGTGCACGAGGCGATGCAATCAACGGATTGCGCACGCAAATGACTGCCGTCACCGCTGTGACCGTATTGTCAGTGGCTAACACCGCTGCAACGCTGACATTGCCCGCACCGGCTGCAGGCCAGTTTCACTACGTCACGCGCATCCGCATCACCTTGCACAACCCAACGATTACGGCTGTTGCAGCGGCGGCTACCACCCTTGCATTCACTTCGACCAACTTACCCGGCGCATTGGCTTGGACAGATGGCAACGCACTAGCAGCAGGTACGTCAAAGACCGTAGTCGATGAGCAGCTAGAAAACGGCATCAAGTCGTCAGCAGCAGCAACCGCAACAACCATCACAGCACCGCTCGCAGGCGCAGGCGTGCAAAGCAGGATTACCGCGTACTTTTATACCGGCCCTTAAACCGTGCTGTTAACGCTCTTTCAAAATAACCTGGCGGCGGCTGCGCCAGTCAGTTTGGTTGGGGCGGGAAGTAGCCAAGCTGCCAGCAGCGGAACGGGAGCGGTAGCGCAAGCGCAAATTTTGACGGGCGCGTCAACTAGCCAAGCGCAGGCATCCGGCACTGGAGCGATATCCCAAGCGCGCATATTGGTTGGTGCTGGTGCCACACAGAGCGCAATAAGCGGGACGGGCGTAGCCGGGCAAGTGCAAGTTTTGTCGGGGGCCACCAGTAGCCAAGCAAGTGCATCGGATTCTGGTGCGGTAGTGCAAATCCACGCCCTGACCGGCGCAGCAACAACACAGACCGGCGCGTCGAGTGCAGGGGCTGTGGCGGCAAGTGTGACGCTGACAGGTGCATTGAGCACGCAGGGCGCGGCTAGTGCATCCGGGGCAGTGACCCAGGCGCACGCGCTGACAGGGGCCGGGGCAAATCAAAGCGCGGCGGCGGGTGCTGGCAGCGTTAATCAATTCCATGCGCTGCAAGGTGCTGCAAGTGGGCAGGGCGCGGGCAGCGGCGCTGGCGTGGTGTCGATTCCAGTTTTTCTAACGGGCGGCACGGCAACGCAAGGAGCAAGCAGCGGCGCTGGCGTTATAGGAATTCAGTATCCGTTGGCCGCTGGCGTCACGGTGCAGCAATCCAGCTCTGGCGCTGGCGTTGTGTCGCAATCGCACAAGCTGGTTGCTGCGGCAAGCGTACAGGACAACATCGCAGCCGGGTCGGTAGTGGTGCAGGCGCATCTGCTACTGGCAAGCAACGGTCTGCAATTGGCATTTTCAGGAAACGGCATTTTGGTAGCCGCTAGTCAACGGGGTAGCTTGTTCGGGCGCGAGGCAGTACAGACAAGTCAGCGATTCAGCAGCGGCGGCGCGGCGCGCACCAGCGCTGACAACGCCACACGACAGCCAAGCACAGCGGCCAACCGCAGCAATCAGCAAACAGTCACAAGGTAACTAATGGGTATCAAAGTCATCACACCGGCGTCGGCAGTTTTGACGCTGGCACAAATGCGCCTGCACTTGCGGCTTGTCGGTGATCCACACCCTGAAGACGCCTTGCTTTTGTCAAACTTGGCAGCGGCTGCGCATTTTGCAGAGCATTACACCGGGCGATCCATTGGAGTGCAAACGCTGGAGCTTGCTCTGGACGCTTTCCCGTCAGGCGCTATTCAGCTTAAGCAAGGCCCGGTGACCAGCATCATCAGCATTAAATACATTGACAGTGCCGGGGTAGAGCAAACGCTGGCTTCCACGTTTTATGCATTAGATGATTACGGAATTGAGAACTGGGCTATCCCCGTTGACGGCTGGCGGGATACCGGCAGCGCTGCTAATGCCGTCAAGATTCGCTATGTTGCTGGCAATGTGCCGCCCGCAGTGCAGGCGGCTTTATTGCTGACTGTTGGCGAGCTATACGAAAACCGAGAACAGGCTGAATTATCGCGTGGTGCTTGCGCATTGCTCGACACCGTGAAGGCGTACTCGTGAAAGCAGGCCAGCTTCGCACACTGATAACGCTACAGGCTCCAACTAGCGAAACCGACTCTATCGGCCAGCCGCTGACAGGCTGGACAAACGTAGCCGATGTTTACGCCGACATTCGCCACCAAAGCGGCATGAGTGCGATTAAGGCCACCGCTGACGTATCAGTCAATCGGGTTTCAATCCGCATCCGTTATCGGGTTGTGACGCCTGATATGCGCGTGCTGCAGGGCGCTACGGTGTTTGCAATTCAAGCAGTTTTGCCGGATAGCAAACGGGTGTTTGTTGATTTGGTTTGTCAGGCGGTCGCGTAATGCCAAGCGTAAGCATCAAGTTTGACGACACGGCACTACAAGCCAAGCTCAACGCCTTGCAAGAAAAGCTGCAAGAAGCTGTGAGGCCTTCGGCGCAGGCTGGCGCGCAAGTGTTTTACGACGAAGTTAAGTCCAATGTTGCGGCTCTTGGTACAAAAACCGGCAACCTGAATAAATCAATTTATCAGGTATTTGCTGAACGATTCAGCGGGGCTGCTTATGCCACTTATTACGTAAGTTGGAACCGGAAAAAAGCTCAACACGGCCACCTTGTTGAGTACGGTCACATACAGCGCTACAAAGCATACATCGGATCAGACGGCAATTGGTACACAGCAGTACGCGCAGGAATGAGGGGCCAACCAGCACCGAATCGCAAAGCGCCGCAGTCCGTCAAGGACGCTTACTACGTGCCGCTTTCTTCGCCTAGGCAGATTGCAGCGCAAGCATTCATTCGGCCAGCCTACGAAAGCAAAAAACGCACGGCACTAAAAGCGTCAAAAGCCAAGTTTCTAGAGCTTGCAAAAGGGGCTATTAATGGCGCTTGAAGTCGATCTAAACACGCTACTGAAAACGCTATGCGCCCGCGTGTATCCCGATGTTGGCCCTGAGCCTTTACCTGCGCGGCCTTACATCACATGGCAGCAGGTAGGCGGCGAGGCGATCACGTTTTTAGACCGCACCTTGCCGGGCAAGCGCAACGCACGAATGCAAATAAACGTCTGGGCCGATACGCGGCTTGCTGCTAACGCGCTGGCGCTACAGGTAGAAGACGCACTGAGGCTGTCCACAGCTTTTCAGGCGTCGCCGGTTGGCTCGCTTGTCGGTAGTTATGAGCTTGATTTGAAGCTGTACGGCACACGCCAGGATTTCACGATTTTCTCAGTTTGATTTAGGCCGTAAGGCCAACCCCTAAAGCCGCTTCGAGCAATCGCAGCGGCTTTTTTCTTGCCCGCTTATGGGCGCAACCCTGCCGCAGTAATGCGGTTTTTTTTCGTCCATTTTCAGAAAGGCCAATCATGGCAGCCAAACTTCCAGACGGCGCAATCGTTTCGCTTGCGACCACTTACGGCACGGTCTTGACCGTTTCCGGCATCACAAACGCCAACCCGGCTGTTGCCACTTCCACCGCTCACAGCTTTGTCAATGGCGACATTGTTACCATCGTTTCAGGCTGGTCAAACCTCAACAACCGCGTTGTACGCGTGTCCGGCGTGACCGCCAATACTTTCAACCTTGAAGGTATTGACACAGTTAGCTTGACGCTTTACCCGGCTGGCTCTGGCGGCGGTACGGCGCAGAGGATCAGCGCGTTTACGCAGATTAGCCAGATTCTTGATTTCAGCACCAGCGGCGGCGATCAGCAGTTTGCGACGTTTAGCTTTTTGGAGCAAAACTTCGAGACGCAAATCCCGACCATCACCTCTGCGCAGTCAATCACGATTGGTATTGCGGACGATCCAGCGCTTGCCGGATACGTCGCTTTGAAGGTTGCCAACGATGCACGCGCTGTCCGTGCGCTGCGTTTGGTGCTGCCTGATAACTCGCTGATCCTTTATCAAGGCTTTGTATCGTTTAACGAAACACCGACATTGACAAAAGGCTCAGTTATCGCTGTGTCCGCGACATTCTCGCTGCAGTCGCGTCCTGTCCGCTACACGATCTAAACAAACCGCGTTGCCTCAAGCCGCCCATTAAACCGGGCGGCTTCTTTACGCCCTCGGGTCATTCCCGATCAAGGGCTTTTTTCACTTCATACCTACAAAAAATACCATGTCAAAAATCAAACTCGGCAGTGCTCCAAAATCATTCACGCACAAGGTCACTTTCCCCCTGCTGCAAGGCGGCAAAGGCGACATTACTATGAGCTACCGCAACCGCGACCGCACGCAGTTTGCCGAATTTATTGACCAGATTTACCCAGGCATCAAAAATCCACCTGCTGAATCAGCAGAGGCCGGTTTCGACATTGTTGAAAACGCCGCCAAAACCCAAGCCGACGAAGTGAAGTACATCATGGGCTGTGCTACTGGCTGGGATTTAGAAGACGACTTCACCGAATCAAACGTGCAGGCGCTTATCAACGAGTTCCCCGCGGCTGGCGCTGCCATTACACGCGCTTACCGCGAAGCCGTGACTGAGGGCAAGGCAAAAAACTAACCGAGGTTGCCTGCGCCCTCTACGAAAAACAGGCTGACGAAGCGGAGCTAAACGCTTTCGGTTTTACCGCTTCAGATTACGACACAGAGCCGGTGATTTACTGGCCCGAAAACGCTGCTGCTGTGCACCTGTTTTGCAGGCTGCGTACACAGTGGAGAGGCGGCGGCATGGGCGGGCCTACGGGCCTTGATTACGCCGCTGTTTACCCCTTGATTGACCGATTGCAGCTTGACCCTGACGAATGGGATTTGCTGCTTGAAGACATCCGCACGCTTGAGCACGCAGCCTTAAACGCAATGAACCAAAAAGATTAAACCAATGTCAGATTTAAGCGCCATTATTGACATTAAAGCCGATGCGTCGGGCGTCGAAGCTGGCATTGGTTCGGCTAAAAAATCCATTGCTGGGTTTAAAGGCGCGGTTATTGATGCTGGGGCCGCTGCTAGTGGGGCGCTTGAAAAGTCAGGCGACGGCGGCAGGATTGCGTCCAAAAAAGTCGAAGACGCAACGAAAAACATTATTGGCTCGATCCAGCGACAAATTGCAGCTACCGAAGCGGGCGCAAAGTCAGGCGCTGACTATTACCGGGCGTTGGCTGGTCAGCGGGGCATTGACGTTAACGGCTTGAAACCCTACCTTGACCAACTAGATGCAGCCAAAGCAAAAACGCTTGAAGCCGCAACCGCTAACGAATCATTCAACGCTTCACTAAGCAATCTTAAAACTGCGGCGATTGCAGCCGGGGCCGCGTTGGGCGCTTTTGCCTTGTTCGCCAAAAAAATCAATGACGGCGTTGACGCGATAAATGATTTAAAGGACGCTACAGGCGCATCCATTGAAAACATCAGCGCCCTTGAGGACATAGCAAGGCGCACCGGGGGCAGTTTTGATACTGTCAGCGCAGCCATGATTAAGTTCAACGGCGTTCTTAACAGCGCAAAAATCGGCTCAGAGGCAGAGCAGGTTTTAAAGGCTTTAGGTTTAAGCGCTAAAGAGCTAAGGGAAATTGACCCTGCAGAGGCGTTACTTAAAACGTCGCAGGCATTTGCCAAGTTTGCCGACGATGGCAACAAAGCCCGAGGTATGCAGGAGCTTTTTGGCAAATCCACAAAAGAAGTAGCAGCGTTTCTCAAAGACTTAGCCGAAAAAGGTCAGCTAGTTGCCACGGTCACAACTAGGCAGGCTGAGGAAGCAGAAAAGTTTAATCAAGAGCTTTTCAAAATGCAAAAGAACGTGACTGACGTGTCGCGTTCCCTCGTCGGGCCTTTGGTTGCGTCTATCAACGAGGTCATTAAAAAGTTTAAAGAAGGTCGCGCAGCCGGGGAAAGTTTCTTTGAAATCGCAACGCGCCGTTACGCTGATAACGTGCGTGGGTTTTACGGTATGGCTCCAGCTAACACGGGGGGCGCAACTGGCAGTTACGGTGAACCTGACCTAGTACCGGTGAAGCCTAAATTGCCTGCGCTCATAAACGAACCCAAGCCTGCAAGGTCGGGAGGCGGCGGCGGGGTTGAAAAAATAGACCCACAGATTAAAGCCTATCAGCAGCTTGTCATCAGCATCAGAGAAAAGATTGCTGCGAATCAGGAAGAGATCACCATCGGGCGCAAACTTACCGATTCTGAAAAGCAAGTGCTGGAAGTGCAAAAGCTGCTGGCAAAAGGAAGCATCAGTGCTCGGGACGCTGTAAGTGCAAAAACCAAAGCTCTGCTGGCTGAATTTACTGCTGTTGAAAACGTGCGTGTTGCCAATGAAGCCAATCTGGCTCTTGAAAAAACCCTGCGCGAGGAAAAATACAAAACCGTAGAAGCTATAGAAAAAGCGAATGCGTCAGGCTTTGAGCAAAACAAAACGCTAACCGACGAAGTAGCTTTGATCGGCTTGAGTGCCGACCAGCAACAGGCGCTGACCCAGGCACGATTAAACGGCGTGATTGCCCAAAAAGAGCAAGCGCTTGCGTCTCTGCAAAGTGAGCAGTTTTACAGCCGTGAGCAAATTGCGTTAGAGGAAGAGATACGCCTACTTAAAGAACGCGCTGCATTGCAGGGACAAAAGTTTGACCGTAGCGCCGAATCTGAGAAGCTATCAGAGCTACAAAAGCAGGGCGCAAAGTTTGCAACCGACTTAGAAAGCGGTTTAACAAACAGCCTATTCCGCGCTTTTGAATCCGGCAAAGGCTTCTTCAAATCGCTCTGGGATGGCATCAAAAACCTGTTTAAAACTACCGTCTTAAAGCTAGCGATACAGGGCGTAGTGGGTGGCGTCATGGGTGGTACTGGCGGCATAGCCAGCGCAGCCTCTTCGCTGTTGGGCGGCGGCGGTGGTGCAGGCGGTTTAAGCGGCATTGGCAACATCGCCAGCAGCCTTGGCAGCGTGGGAACGGTCGCCAGCCAGGTAATTGCGGGCGGTATGTCTATTGCGAACGCATTAGGCACGGTTGCTGCAAACGTCACAGGCACGGGCATAACTGGCCTACTGGCAAC